>Ga0315289_10005285_pt1 | contig 19106 bp, 14 predicted proteins | sample YL17G11_40_MG_FD_203452 | JGI IMG/M metagenome (GOLD analysis project Ga0315289, IMG submission 203452) | Sediment microbial communities from Yellowstone Lake, YNP, Wyoming, USA - YL17G11_40 | ecosystem: Environmental > Aquatic > Freshwater > Lake > Sediment | place: USA: Wyoming | collected...
ACATGTCCGCCGCGGAGCCCGCCGCCCACGACAATGGGCGTGCAGTTATTGCCGCGGCGTGAGTACGCCGTAGCGCCCAGCGCACGCAAGGCTTCCAGCAGCGCCCCGGCCGGGCGGCGGCTGGTCTGCTCGTCACCGATGAACTCGGTCTCGCCTTCGGCCAGCGCAGCGGCGGTCATGGCGAGGAACAGCGTGGTGCCCGAATTGCCGACATCCACGGGAGCGGAAGGCGCCACCGGCTTCCCCGCCGTGCCGCGCACTTCCCACCTTTCGTTGTCCGACGTGTCAACCTCCGCGCCGAGCGCCCTGCAGACGCCGACACAGCTCTCCGTGTCGCTCGACCTCAGGGGCCGCCGCAAGACGGCCACGCCGTCGGCCAGGAGGCCGATGATGAGGCCGCGGATCGTATGCGACTTACTGGCCGGAATGTTGACGCTTCCGGACAGGCGGCCGGGCTTGACTCGTAGCTTCATGCGCGAGAGTGCCTTGAGAACAAAAGGGGGGCGAATGCCCGTGCCCATCTGAACCGAAGTCGGCTCAAGCGATGAACGTAGATGATCCGTGCCAACGCTTACAAGGCAGCGCCGCTTCCTCCCCCATGCAGATTATAGGCGCGCCGCCCCGCTCATGCAAGCCAGTGCAGTTTGTTTGCGGACATCGTGACCTCTGTGCGGACTGCACGCCCTGCTCCGCTTAGGTGCGCCTCTTCGAGCGGGCGCGCGGCCTTGCCTTTCAGCGTTGACACTTCATCCTCCGCGCCTGTCCGCCCGCGGTCAAATGCTTCCCTTTCTTGGGTCTGTGGCATTCCTCTATAATGTAGCAGTCCACAGCGCAGTTCGGACTCCGAGCGGGGGGATGGGCTTGGCGACGTTCGTTACCGGCGGCACCGGCTTCATAGGCAGAAAGCTCGTCCGTAGCCTCAACGAGCAAGGGGAGACCGTTCATCTGCTGAGCCGCACATCGAGCGACATAACGGGCCTGCCTGAGGAAGGCGTCGAAATCTTTCGGGGGGACGTCACCGACCGGCCGTCACTCCACGCCCCAACGTGCGGCTGCGACAAGGTCTTTCACGTGGCCGGCTATGCGCACAACTGGGCGCGCGATCCTGCCGTTTACTACGCGGTCAACGTGGACGGCCTGAAGAACGTGGCCGAGGAGGCGCTTGCGTGCGGAGTCGGGCGGCTCGTCTTCACTTCCACTTGCCTGACCTTTGGCCCGTCCAACGGGTGCGTCGTGGATGAGCAGACTCCCAGGAAGACGAATGTCTTCCTGACCGAATACGAAAGGACGAAGTACCTCGCGGAGGTCGAAGCGGCGAAGTTCGCGCAACGGGGGCTCTGCATCCTGACCGTTAACCCGACGCGCGTGTACGGCCCAGGCAGGATGACGGAAGGCAATTCCGTTGCCCGGATGATTGACAGGTACCTGCGCGGCAGGTTCCCCGTCATCCCTGGCAGGGGCACTGAGATGGGCAATTATGTCTATGTGGACGACCTGGTGGACGGGCATCTCAAAGCCATGGCCAGGGGGAGGGCGGGCGAGAAGTACATCCTGGGAGGCGAGAACATCTCTTTCGACGGCTTTTTCCAGCTGTTGGGCCGGCTGACGGGGAGGAGGCCGCCGCGGTTCCACCTTCCGCCCCGCCTCGCCAAGCTGTTCGCTCGGTTGGAGGAATGGCGGGCGCACGTCATCGGCAGGTATCCTCTCATCACGCCCGGCTGGATGGAAACCTTCCTCGGGGACTGGGCCTTCTCCAGCGGGAAAGCCGTCTCCGAGCTTGGCTATACTTATAGGGAGCTGAGAGAAGGGCTTGAGCTTACGTGCAACTGGTTGGCAAGCGGCAAGCCGGAGCCGGCGTGATGAGGATCGGAAACCGACTCAACAACGAGTGGCGTTCCCTTGGCCTGTCGTTCCATCTTCAGCCGACCGTCATCCTTCTGAGCGCCTGCGTTCTGTTGACCATCTACCGCTACTATGGCTCCTCGCTCTTCTTTGACAGGCACCTTGCCCAGCCTTTCCACGGCGCCGGCCTCATCCCCCTCTACCGCACTCTCTACCGGTTCGTCGCCTGCTTCGTCTGCATGCTTGTGCTGCCCGCGGCGCTGGCCAAGTTCGCGCTTAAGGTGAAGCTCAGCGACCTGGGGCTGAGGATCGGCGACAAGAAGGCCGGCCTCGTCATCGTGGCCGCAGTGCTGCCGCTGACCGCTTTGCTCCTGCTGCCCGCGTCGCACCAGCCGGACTTCCGTGCCGAGTATCCCCTTTTCGGCGGGGCAGGGCAGACGCTCGCCCTGTTCGTTACGTACGAGCTGCTCTATGGAGTTTATTACATCGGATGGGAGTTCTTCTTCCGTGGCTTCATGCTCTTCGGGCTCAGGGATGCCGTGGGGGCGGCAAACGCCATCCTGATCCAGACGATCCCCTCCACGCTTCTGCACATCGGCAAACCGGACGGCGAGATCTTCGCCGCAATCCTTGCCGGGATTGCCTTCGGCATCATCGCACTGCGAACCAAGTCCATTCTCTACGTATTCGTCATTCACTGGCTCATCGGCGTCACGCTGGACTTCCTCATCGTTTCCACCTCTGGATAGAGCGTCTGACAGAATGAACCGCAGAGGTCGCAGATCACGCAGAGACCGATCGGCAAAGACGCCCAAACCGTGTTTCCTTTCCTCTGCGTTCTCGGCGCGCTCCGCGGTTAACCCTTTCTGTTAGCCGTTCTTCGGACAACGGACTGCGGGATGGAAGACATCGGCGCACGCCTGAAAGCCCTGCCGAAGACCTTGCGAGCCGCTGACGCGTTTTGCATTGCCTTCCTCCTCCTGCTCACGGCGCTGGCTTCTGTGGCGCCGGGCCGCGTTCCTCATTGGCGGTTGCTGGCGTCAGCTAACGTCGTCTCCCTTGCCGCGATAGTCGTCTCGAGACGGCTGGCGCTTGCCAGTGGCAATAGCTACATGCGCTTCATCCTCAGCGGCGTCCCGCTCATGCTTTTCGTCTGGCTCTGGTCCGAGATCGGCATGCTTCAGCACGTCCTCCACGAGCAATGGTTTGACCAAACGATCATTGACTTCGAGCGCCGGCTCTTCGGCGTGGACCTCTCCCTCTGGGTCCAACGCTTCATCTCCAGGCCCGTGACGGAGTGGATGATGTTCGGCTACTTTGCGTACTTGCCGGCAATCCCCTTGCTTGCCCTCGTCCTCTACTTCAAGGTGCGCGCGAAGGCGATGGACGCCTTCGTGTTCGCCATGGCTCTCGCGTATGGCACGTGCTTCCTTGGTTTCATCCTCTTCCCGGTCGAGGGCCCGCGCTACTGGTTCGAGGGGCGCTTCACACACGACCTCTCCGGCTACGTCTTCCGCTGGCTGACGAAGCTCATGGAGGATTACGGCCATTTCCCGGGCGGCTGCTTCCCCAGCCCTCACAGCACTGCCGGCACGGTCATGCTCGTAGTTGCCTACCGGTATCACCGGCCGAGCTTCTGGGTCCTTGTGCCGGTGATCGGCACGTTCTACCCGGCAACGGTCTACGGTCGCTATCACTATGTCTTGGACACGGTCGCGGGCATCGCGCTGGGCTTGGCCGTGGGGTGGGCGGCCCCGCGGATCGAGGCGTGGTGGGACGCGCTGCGCGGCCGCCCCGCGATTCCCTTAGGCACGAAACCGGTTGGGGGGTCACAGATGGGGTGAACTCAGTGAATGCTGGTCAAGACTTGCTGTCGAGGGCTGGTCCCGCGCCGTCGTTGTTGCCGTCCTCTTGCCAGTCGTGATCTCCACGACCCTCCCTACGCCTCAGGACGGCCTTCCTAAACTCGGCGATGAGAGTCCTTTCCTCGCGGTTCAACTTCTCCGCCGGCAATTCACCAACCCTCTTCTCGATGATACCAGGGTCTATGAACGCGTCGACATTGCTTAGGGGGATGTACCGTCGGACCGTCATGTGATACGTGCCAATCGCTGTGGATGTGCCGCGTTGGAGAACCGACCGCAGGAAGCCAAGGAGACCTCCGTCGCTTCGGACAATCTGCTGCACCCAGGCGGCTGGTGCTTCCCTCGAACTGAATCGCTGCCAGTCGAACAACAGAGAGAGTAGCTGGCGCTGCCCAAGCAAGGAACTGTTCTGAGCGGCAGTCTCGATTCTCCGCAGGCACAGAACGCGCAGCCTGTCGAGGTCAACGTCACCAAGGAGCCTTGTCGAAGGTTCCTCTCCCCGATCACGCGTCCTGCATTCCGCGGAGACAAGTTTAGCCGGCAAGTAGACGCCCCGTGTTTCCTGAATCGCCGCCCGGAGTATCTCTCCTCGCCGCGCCTTGTCCTCCTCCTTCTTGAGGAGCCAGTAGGCGATCCTGAAGGCATCAACATCCGGTCCAATGGCTACGCGGCCTGGCTCCTCCTCCGGCAGGTCGTCCCCTATATCGAATAAGGCCGTCAGAACTGACACCGCATGCGATAGGTCGATTTGCTGCTTGTAGGGTTCAAGACGGCTTAGCGTGGGGCCCAGCAATCCCCGCTCGTTCAGGCTCTGCAGCTCTGCAGCAAGTTTGGCTCGATCGCCTGTCAGAGACAGGATGCGCTCGATCTCAGCCTGGCTGACATCGCCCTCAGGCACCGCCAAGTGGAAGTATCGCCCGAAGAACATCGGAACACAAACACGGAGCTCCCTCACCCACTGCTCGACAAAGCCGCTGTCGAAACCGCCAAAGCCGCCCAATACCCACTGAGCAGGAGGGAAGAGTTGCCTCAGTATCGCCCTGACCCATTCACGCCGGCCTTCAGGTGCCGCCTCGACTAACGCCTTGACATACGCCTCTGCGGCCTCCTTCCTGATTCCGTCTAGTACGAGACCTTCCTGTTGCCTTGTCAGCACCCTCTCTCCGGAAGGCAAGCGATGATAGACGTCAGGCTCGAAGACGCGGAGCACCTCAAGACCTATTAGGTCAACCGGGTCCGCCTCGAGAGTTCCGCCAACGCGCAGGATTCCCATATGGAACTTCAGGGCGGAGACATATCGGTAGACTTCCCGAAGGTTTCGGAAGTAATGGCTGAGCCCCGGTCTGTAAATGTCGTACCACCTAGCTCGGTCGAAGCGTTCTAACAGCTTGTGCTCACCGAGAAGTTCTTCTATGCTCCGATTAAGAATCCTCTCGAGCTTGGGCCTTTCTACGACCGGCAAGTCGATGCCGACTTGAACGATCTTCGAAAGGAAGTCTTTCCCTGAGATCCCTCCGGGCTCTTCGAGGCTTCTCTCGACCACGTCCTGCTGGAACAGGACAAGATACACCATACGCGGAAGGTCCAAGTTCGCTTTAATCAACTGGAAGAGAAGCCTGATCTCGTCGCGCGTCAGCCGGTCCACATCGTCTAGCACGACCAGGATTGACCGTCCCACACCAGCGCCAGAAAGAGCTTCCGCGAGTTCGCCCTTCACTTCCGACAGGCTCCGCTCTTCTCTTTCAGCTCTGGCATCAAGCCACCCGCTGACTCGCTCGAAGAGGTCGCTGGACCATGTAAGCACCCCAAGGCCAAGCGCCAACGGCAGAATAAACCATTGAACCCATGCCCATGAAAGCACGGCACCTGTGGCACTCAAGACCACCAAAGCGGCGGCAGCGAACTTGAGACCGGACCGGAGCCCAGTAAGCCCATGAGTAACAACAGCGAAGAGCCGTCCGTATTCCCTAAAGCGGCTTGCAAGCCTCCGGAGCTGCTTCTCCTTATCCTGCCGTCCGAGCACAGCAGCCAATTCGCCGAAGAACCCCTCGGTGAGTTGCCCCTGCCCAGCGAATTGCCACGGGTTGTACTCCACGACTATCGGGGCCTGAGTCTCGACGAACCTGGGCGCCCGCAGCGCTTCCAGGACCATGTTCTTTACTGAGGACTTGCCGCTGCCCCATGGCCCATATATACCCACGACCAAGCTCTCATCTCCCGACCATCCGGCAATCGCCTTGGCGATGGACTCGGCGAAGCCTCGCCGCCCGAGCAGGTCCTCGTCCCGCGTCGTGATCGGCCTGTCTGCAGAGAAGATTTGTTCGTTGACTTTGTCCGTCACCTGGCAATCCCTTGGTCACGGAGTTGCTGGCTCATGATGCATGCTTGCGCCGATAGAATCTCTGATAGGCCGTATGCTATTCTGCCACCGCCCGCCGAGCTGCAACGCCGCGTTCAGAATACCGCGTTCGGCCGCCGGATTCGAGTCATACGTATGGTCAGCCATTCATCCTGATTGGACGTCCAGGGGTACGGTGGCTTGATGGAGGCGGCAGGAACTTCGGCCCCTATCTGCGGGAATCCTGAGAGTCCTCGGATCACCTGGGTGACCCTTCCGACCGTTCAGACTTCAGCATCATGCGAGCCCTCGTCCTGGAGACCATGCTTCAACCCCGCAGGCCGGCACCCCTTCCGGAAAGGTTTCCACTTCATACTTCTGCCTTCATACTTCAGAATTCCATTTGACTTCTATCCCAAAGACGAGTAAGTAAGAGGATCGCAAGGTGTGAACAAAGTGCACCGTCGAGGCGTGCGCCCGGAGTTTACCCGCCAGCCTGTCGTCCGGCGGACGATGCGGAGGCGCGTTCGGCCGCGGCCGGCGCGACGCAGAGGAAAACAAGCGCGCTGTGGGGTTCGAAGGCGGACCAATGGCGGAGCGGCTACAATTCATAGTTCTGCATTCATGCTCCAGACTTCGTACTTCATTCTTCTCCGCCCTTGGCGGAGCCGATCTGCGTCAACATCCCTTGCGGTCGTTGGCGTTGTGGTGAAGAACGTTGTGGTGAGAAGAATGCGTTTTTGCGAAACGAACCTAACTTGCCGCAAGTGATTAACGCACAAGTATTTGGAGCAAAAAAGCCTCCCACAAGGCCTCTACGCATGCCTTGGATGGCCTCCACAGGGCCTCGGCCGCGCGGTGATCAGCTACGAAGGTGCCACCAATTACGCTCGCATGCTGACGGCATGCGACAGAATGACGCCCGGATCGCGCTCGCATGCTGACGGCATGCGACCGAATGCCGGTCGGATGACGGCCCAGTGCCGCTCGGATGCCGACGGAATCGCGACCGAATGCCGGCCTTTGGCGGGGCCCTGCAATGCGCTTGTCTCCCGCCCCGGTTCGCTTTGAACCCCCGTGGGCAGGTGGTATAATCGTCTAATCTACCGCAGAGCACAGGTGCGTTCGTTCCATTCTCGTGCTCGTTTTGCCGTCGCCGTGGCCCTCTTTCCGCCCTGGCGCAGCTTGTTAGTCCAAAAGGGCAAGTCGCGGCGGCAGCTGCTTCTGGGCGGAGCACAACGCGTGGACAAAGAACGTTACATCCCGGCGCATATAGAACAGCACTGGCGCCAGCGTTGGGAAGGGATGGAGCTCTTCCGCTGCGACGACCAGAGCAAGCTCCCGAAGTTCTACTGCCTCGTCATGTTCCCTTATCCGTCTGGCGCCTTGCATGTCGGACATGGCCGGAACTACATGATCGGCGACGTAGTGGCTCGCTATAAGGCGATGCGCCGCTACAACGTCCTTCATCCGATGGGATGGGATGCCTTCGGGCTGCCCGCTGAGAACGCGGCCATCAAGAGGGGCATGCACCCGGGCAAGTACGTCGCCCAGAACGTGGCCGTCATGAAGGGACAGATTCAGTCCCTGGGCATCGGCTACGACTGGCAGCGTGAGATAGACACCAGCGCCCCGGAGTACTACAAGTGGACGCAGTGGGTGTTCCTGCAGCTTTACAAGCGGGGCCTCGCCTACCGCAGGGACGCTCCCGTGAACTGGTGTCCGAGCTGCCAGACGGGGCTGGCGAATGAAGAAGTAGTGAACGGCCTCTGCGAGCGCTGCGACACGCCCGTGGTCGAGAAAGACTTACCGCAGTGGTTCTTCAGGATCAGCGACTATGCACAACGCTTGCTGGACGACCTCTCGTTGCTGGGCGCCTGGCCCGAGCGCGTGCGCACGATGCAGGCGAACTGGATCGGCCGCAGCGAAGGCGCCATGGTCAACTTCAAGGTTGCCCACACGGGCGAGCTGATGCCGTGCTTCACCACCCGGCCGGACACGCTCTGGGGCGTCACGTTTATGAGCCTTGCGCCCGAGCATCCGGCCGTGCCCGGCCTCGTCGCCGGCACCGAGTTTGAAGACGACGTGCTGGACTTCGTGGCAGCAGCCCGCGAGCAGGCGGACGTGGCGCGCTCGTCGGACACGGTCGAGAAGGAGGGGGTCTTCACCGGCCGTTACGTGATAAACCCTGTCAACGGCGAACAGGTGCCCCTCTGGGTTGCGAATTACGCGCTGATGGAATACGGGACCGGCGCCGTCATGGCCGTGCCGGGGCACGACCAGAGGGACTTCGAGTTCGCGCTGAAGTACGACCTACCCATCAGGGTTGTCGTCCAGCCGGAGGATCACGAGCTTCGTGTCGGCGAGATGGCGGAAGCCTACGATGGCCCGGGCATCATGGCGAACAGCGGCCCGTTCAACGGGACTGCCGTCCCCATCGGCATGCACAAAGTCGTGAAGTACCTCGAAGAGAACGACATGGGCGAGGCGGACGTGAACTACCGCCTGCGGGACTGGCTCATCAGCCGGCAGCGTTACTGGGGGGCGCCGATTCCCATCGTGCACTGTCCCGAATGTGGGATGGTGCCCGTTCCCGAGGACCAGCTCCCGGTGCTGCTGCCGGACGAGGTGGACTTCACCCCGCGCGGACGCAGCCCGCTTGCATTTGTCAAGGAGTTCGTCAACACGACCTGCCCTGCTTGCGGACGTCCTGCCGCCCGCGAAACGGACACCATTGCGCAGTGGCTCTGCTCCTGCTGGTATTTCCTGCGCTACATCTCGCCGAAAGAGAAGGACCGCCCCTTCGACCGGGAATTGGTGGATAAGTGGCTTCCCGTGGACCTTTACATCGGCGGCATCGAGCACGCGGTGCTGCACCTGCTTTACTCGCGCTTCATCGTGAAGGTCCTCTACGATGCAGGCCATGTCGGCTTCGTGGAGCCGTTTACGGCACTCTTCACGCAAGGCATGATCTGCAAGCAGAGCTACATCTGCACGCGTTGCTTCCGCATCGTCAGCGATGACCAGAACGTGCGCGAGCCCTGCCGCTGCGACCTCGGCGTTGACCTACGGGCGCGCATTGCGCAGGAGCTTGAGGTCATGGCGAGCCTCGACAAGATGAGCAAGTCGAGGGGAAACGTCGTCACCCTCGACGACGCCATCAAGGAGTACGGCGCGGACACGCTTCGCCTTTACACGCTGGCTATCGGCCCGCCCGAGAGAGATGCCGAGTGGCAGGACAGCGGCATTGTGGGCTACTACCGGTTCCTGAACCGGTTGTGGGACTTGGTCGTCACGCATGAGGAAGGCTTCCAGCGCGTGCCCAAACGTGCCATCCGCGAGGAGGAACTCAGCGGCGACTGGAGGCGCGTCTACCGGCTCGTCCATGCGACCGTCAAGAAAGTGACCGAGGACATCGAGGGGCGCTGGCATTTCAACACGGCCATCGCCTCGGTCATAACGCTCCTGAACGAGGTCCACAACTTGCCGCTCCTCGGCAGCTATGTGGGCACGGAGACCGACCAGGAGCAGAGAGCGTTCAACGTCTTCCGTTTCGCGGTTGAGAGGATGGTCCAGCTCCTGGCGCCGTTCGTGCCGCACGTCTGCGAGGAGCTTTGGGTGCGGCTCGGCAACCCGTCGAGCATCTTCCAGCAGGGCTGGCCGGAATACGATGAGGGCGCGGCACGGGCCGAAGAGGTGGAGCTGCCCGTGCAGGTCAACGGCAAGCTGCGCGACAGGCTCACCGTGCCCCGTGACGAGGATGAGGACGTCATCCGTCAGAAAGCTCTTGCGCTTGAGAACGTGCGTCGCCACATAGAGGGCAAGGTGGTGAAGCAGGTTGTCATTGTGCCGAACCGCATCGTCAGCATCGTGGCGCGATAAGCCCGGGGGCCTCCGGCCTGAATGTCTCATCGCCAACTGACGGCACACGCCACCTCTCGAGAAGGCACCGGACTTGGACTACGAGGCTGTCAAAACGTTAGTCGGCAAGTACGAGGAGAGCTTCGGAGGCCTCGAAGGGCTGCGCTGTGCACGCGCGCCCGGCCGCGTCAACCTCATCGGCGAACACACCGACTACAATGGCGGCTTCGTCATGCCGATGGCCGTGGACAGGGAAGTCCGGGTCTTCTTCCGCGCCACGGAGCGCGGGCCCGTGCGGCTCTGGTCCGAGAACTACGGGGAGTGGGACGAGTTCGATCTTGGCAGCATCGAGCGCAACGGCCGGCAGCCCTGGTCCAGCTACCCGCGTGGCGTCGCGCTCGTGCTTCAAGAGGCTGGCTACAAGCTGCAGCCCATCGAAGGGCTGGTCTATGGGGATGTTCCTATCGGGGCGGGGCTGAGTTCGTCGGCTGCTCTTGAGGTAGCCTTAGCGCGCGCCTTCTGTGCTGCCGCCGGCTTGGAGCTGGGCTCAAGGGAACTCGCCCTTCTCTGCCAGAGAGCCGAGAACTGGTTCGTCGGCGTCAACTGCGGCATTATGGACCAGTTCGTCAGCATCCATGCCCAGCGTGAGCACGCACTTCTCCTGGACTGCCGCTCGTTGGAGCACGAACTCCTGCCGCTGGACACCTCAGCCGTGCGCGTGGTCGTCTGCAATACGATGGTCCATCACGAACTCGGCAGCTCGGCCTACAACGAGCGCCGGGCGCGCTGTGAGGAGGCCGCCCGAACGTTGAACGAGCAGGTGGGGGGCATCTGCCAACTTCGCGACGTGACGCCCGAAATCCTCGCCGAACATGGCCGTGCCTTGGACAAGGTGACACTGAAGCGGGCGCGCCATGTCGTCAGCGAGAATCACCGGACAATCAAGGCCGCCGAAGCGCTGAAGGTCCGGGACTACGAGGCGTTCGGCCGGCTGATGGATGAGTCGCACGAAAGCCTGCGCAGGGACTACGAGGTGAGTTGTGTCGAGCTCGACCTGATGGTCAGACTTGCGCGGCAGCGTTCCGGCGTGCTGGGGTCGCGGATGGTCGGCGCTGGTTTCGGCGGCTGCACGGTGCACCTGGTCCGGCGGGACCGCGCCGACCGGGTCGCGGAAGGCATGCACGCTGCCTACCTGAAGGCCACGGGCACCGAACCGGAAGTATACCAGTTCGTTGCTGTCTCCGGTGCCACCGTCGAGAGGTGCTGATGCATCTCCCGCGCGCAGCCCGGGGGCCTCACCCCTGTGCGTCGTGGTTGCGACGACGCAGGAGTCCTCGCTTCGCCGTCACGCGTTAGGGCGCGCGCAAGCGTCCGCTCTGCTCCGCGATCGCCGCGAGGGTTGAGACGATCTCCCCGTACATGCGGGTGAGAGTGTGCTCGAGCGCCAGCGCCCGTGCGGCCTCAGACCCTGCCGCAAGTGCCGCCGGATCTGCAAAGTGCTCGATGAACCCCGCAAGCTGCGCCGAGTCGGACGCATCGCTCACATAGAAGCCGTTGACGCCCGCGGTCAGCAGCTCGAAAGCCCCGTTGAAGACCGAGGTGATAACCGGCAGCCCGCAGGCGAGCGCCTCCAGTGTCACGTTGGCGCACGGGTCGTAGTAGCTTGGCAATACCAGGAGGTCGGACGCCCCGTAGTACCTGTCCGGCGCCGTCGGCCCGACGAACCGCAGCAGGTGTGCTGCGCCTTTCCTGCGGGCGAAGCTCTCCGCTTCGCCCTTGGCTCCCTTGCCGACGACGATGCCGCAAACCGGCCCCATCTGTGGTTTTCGGGCCAGTATTGCAAGGGCCTCAATGAACGTGGAGAGGCCCTTTCGCCGCCAGTCGTGTCCGACGAAGACGCCCACAAGCGCTTCGGCGGGGATGGCGAGCTGCCGGCGCACGGCCTCGCGGTGAGTTTGCCGAAGCATGGGAGTGAAACGCTTCGGGTCCGCACCGTTGTAAACCACTTTGACGCGGCCCGCTACGTGCGGATAGTACCGAGCGATCTCGCGGCGGACCATGTCGGAGTTGGCGATGACGCACTGCGGGCCGGGCGCCTCGTAGAGCTTGTCGTCAATGTAGCTGCGCAGCCTCTCCCGGAGGCTAAGTCTGCGCACGACCTTGTTCAGGGCACAGCGCAGGGGCCAGCGGTAACTCTTCTCCCTCTGCTTCACATATTCGCGCTGCACGCCGCCCCCCAGCCGGACCACTTGCGCCCCCCAGCACTTCTGGTCGCTGAAGGTTACGTCGGCGTCGTCGGCAGCAAGCGCCTTCTTCGAGGCCCTGGCAAGCAACAGATCCGCGAGTGACCGCGGTGCCCGAGACACCGCAAGCCGAGCGACCTCCAGCCGCCGAGCCGCCGCGTCGGCGTGCGGCGTGATGACCTTCACCTGGTGGCCGTCCTCGAGCAGGCGGTCTACGAAGTTGACAAGGAATGACTCAGCACCGCCGCCTTGGGCGAATTGCTTGCAGCAAATAGTAACCTTCATGGCCGATCCGTGCATTCGGACGGGAGCGTGTTTATGCGCCCAAGAGCCGTAATATCATGCAAAGCACGGGGTGGCGCAAGGGTACGCACGCCCGCTGGTCTTGGCGGGCCGGCCTGCGAGGCGGTTGCAAAGGTCCGGCCCGGCGCGCTATATTCACGGCGTGCGCTGACGGGCGCACCCAAGGCCGGCACTCTTGCTGAGGTTTCCGCATTGGCCATCACAAGGTCGCGTTGCTGTATCCTGTTGGCAATTGTGGCAGGCGCGTTCCTCCTGAGCGGCTGTCTCAGTGCGAGGGAACAAGCGAAACTGGCCGAGTTTCCTCGAAACCGGGTGTTTCAGCCGGAGAGCATCGGCGAGCTGCCGCGCGGAAAGGATCACGGCTTCGGCGAGATGAACCGCAGCGGCGCCCAGAGCCTGTGCCTGCTTATGCTGGCGCCGGATGCCATGCTCAAAAAGCGTTACCACGCCGAGCACGACCTGACGGTGTTCGTGGTCTCCGGCAGCGCCATCGTGCAGGTGGAGGAGACACGGTACTCCGTGAACCCGGGCGCAGCCGTCTTCCTCCCGCGCATGACCGCTTATGCCGTCATGCCGCACGAGAGCGAGAAGGGATTTACGGCCATCATGGTTTTCTCGCCGGCCTTCGACGAGAAGGACACCATCCTGGAAGACTGATGGTTCCGGCCCTGCGCGTCGGACCCACCGTCCTCTACGGGTTCACCTTTGTGGGCTTGCAGTATTCCTTCCAGCCGTCCCCGGTTGGGTCGCTCTTGTAGACGCCGTAATGAGCGCCGAGGTTGAACACACAGTCTGAGGGCTTCAGCCTATCCGTAGTGTGGTAGAAGCAGCGAACGACAGGGACGCAGGTGCCGTAGGCATCGCCGGTGCCGTGGCCGTTCATCTCGACGCACGTCTTCTGCTCGCGCCAGCTCACGATGCCGTCGCCGTTGCCGCCCAGCGTCGGCCTGTCGGGGTCTTTGCTGTCGGCCCAGTAGCACTGGGCGACGCAGAACTCATAGATGTAAGAACAGGCGGTGATGGCTGTGTTGCGCAGCTTGTAGGGCTCGATTGCACTGAACTTGTCAAATCTTATCTTGTAGGCGGGGTACGTCATCGTATAAGGAGGCTGTGTTTTCCAACCTTCAATCTGGAAGGTCCAGTTGTCGCCGGTCTTGTTCTTCTCCAGGTCATCGGTCTCCGGGAAGCGGCCGCTGTAAGGAGGGTTGTGGGTGCTGTGGTAATAGTTGTCCCAAGGCGGCTTGCTTCCCTTGGCACCCTCATACTGGTCAGAGGGGCAGATTAGCAGGTTCGCGCTGTCCAGGTACTGAGAGTAAAGCGTGGAGAGCCAGGGGCATTCCACCTTGAAGTTCAGAGCGTACATCTCTTTCGCAGTGCCGATCTGCTTTAAGTTGCTGATGCACTTCGCTTGCCTGGCGCGTTCCATGGCCGTCGTGAGGGCCGGCATCAGAAGCGCGGCCAGTATGGCTATGATCCCCATGACCACAAGCAGCTCTACGAGCGTGAACCCCTCGCATTTTCGGTGGACCGCCATAGCTCCAGCTCCCCAGAAATAACAAAACCTAAAATGCCAAGCAGGCGCAAACGCACTGGGCGCGTCACACCTTATCAGGTTTGTGCAACCTACAAGGCCAGTCTAATGGAACCCGCCTCGCACTGCAAGCCTGCCCGTGGCCTTTACATATGCCTTGCAGGCAGGCTCTTTGCCGGCACGCCAAAGGAAGAGCCTGGGGCTGCGAAGGCAAAGGAGATGGCGGGGACCAGGTTGTGGTAAAATAGGCCGTTGGCTGAGCGTTCGCTCAGGCGCCGGAGAGAATCCCGATGCAGCTCACAGGCCTCCTGTCGGCGGCCATTACGGTGTACATGGTGATCATCTTCATCCGCGTCCTGTTTTCCTGGCTTCCGCCCGAACATCGCGCGAACGAGTTCTACCGCTTCCTTCACGCCATCACCGAACCCGTTCTGGCGCCCCTCAGCCGCATCATACCTGCGGTGGGCGGCCTGGATTTCTCGCCCCTTGTGGCCCTTCTGCTGCTGCAGCTCCTCAAGGCCCTGATCAGCCGTTGAGGGACGGGCGGGGGCCGTCCCTCCCTTACGGCACCGGCACGCGGTCGAGAATCTGCCGGATCACGTCGTCCGGCTCGACGCCCTCCGCCTCGGCCTCAAACGTCAGGATGACGCGGTGTCGGAGCACGTCCGGCGCCACGGCCTTGATGTCGTCCGGGATGACGAAGGTGCGCCCGTCCGTCAGCGCTCGTGCACGGGCGGCCATCACAATGTAGATCGAGGCCCGCGGCGAGGCGCCCCATTCTACCAGCTTGCCGAATCCCAGGTCCGCAGGCCGCTCTCTCGAAAGCCGCACGATGTCGAGCACATAGTCTCTGGCGCGCTCGTCCACGTACACTCCGTCCGCCACGCGTCGGTATTCGAGTATGTCGGCGGCCGACAGCACCTTGTTGACCTCCAAGAGCGGATCGGAAACCGCCATCCTGCGCACTATGGCAGCTTCTTCTTCGCGGGTAGGGTAGGGGACCCTGAGCTTCAGAAAGAACCGGTCCACCTGCGCTTCCGGCAGGGGATAGGTGCCTTCCTGCTCGATAGGGTTCTCGGTGGCGATGACGAGGAACATCTCCGGCAGGCGGAACGTCTGTCCGCCGATCGTCACTTGTCGTTCCTGCATGGCCTCCAGTAGCGCGCTCTGCACCTTCGCGGGGGCGCGGTTAACCTCGTCGGCCAGGATCAGGTTGGCGAAGATCGGTCCCGTGCGCGTCGTGAAGTCGCCGGTCTGGGGGTTGTATATCTCCGATCCGAGCAGGTCCCCCGGCAGCAAATCGGGCGTGAACTGAATGCGCTTGAAGTGCGCATCGAGCGCTCGCGCCAGCGTGGTCGCGCACAATGTCTTGGCAAGCCCGGGCACGCCCTCCAGCAGGATGTGCCCGCCGCAGAGCAGCCCCGTAAGGACGCCGTCGAGCAGTGCGTCCTGCCCCACGATCACGCGGTGGATCTCGGCCCGCAGCGCCTCCAGGCGCCCGCGCACCTCCCGCGCCTTCTCTTGGAGCTGTTCTTCAGACTGGGGCTCAGTCACTTCCGTCCCGCCTTCCGGGCAAGCAGCTTCAGGACTGTCTCCGTGTCCGCTGTCCTGGCGCCGGCCGCCTGCATTTCGGCGATTGCCTTCTCGCCAGCATCTTCCACGATGGGTTTGATGGCGTCTGTGAGGATCGTCACGTCGTAGCCCCGTTTCCTCAGGCTCAACGTCTCGCAGCGGACGCAGTATTCCGTCGCCACGCCGTACAGGAAGATATTGTCTGGCCGGAGTTCAGCCAGCACCTTGTCTGCCAGCGGCTCATCGAAGACGTCGAGCACTCGTTTCTCGATAACGAGCTGCGGGATCTCATGCGCCAGCAGCCTGCACACCTGTTCTGCGAAGACATCTGACTTGACCACTTCTGTGCCGGCGGGCAAAGTTTCCTCGATTTTCTTCTGGCCGTACGTCCCCGGGACGCAGTGCTCGCCGAATTGCAGGAACTCCGGGTCGCCGATCGGGTGCGCATCCGCAGTGGCAAGGATCGGGATCCGCCGTTGCGCGGCAAACTGCGTTATCTTCGCCAACTTCGCCACAATGGCCTGCGCGTCCGGCACAGGCAGTTTTCCATCTTCGTCCATGAAATCGTGCTGCGTGTCAACGTCCCAGAACAGCATCGGACAGCTCATGAGGCCCTTCCTTCCATCTGCCCCGCCAGCAGTTCAAACGACTCGCGCAGTGCCCGGCTCACCTCCACGGGGTAGGGCTCAGGGTCCACGAGGCGCCTGTGCCGGTGCGCAAGCCGCGCCAGTTGCTGGGCCGCGCGCCTCTGAACATCTTCCAGCGACGGCAGTTCCGCGACAAGTGCACCGTCCTGTATAACCGTGTCGAGTAAGCTCTGCGCGCCTTCGGGGCAGCTTTCCTCGACTTGCGCGATGATATCATGCGTGTACTCCCCCGTCCTCGGGTTGCTGAACCGGAAGACCGCCTTCATGCCGGGGTAGCTTTCTTTCTCCGTGCTCAGCTTTAGCCGCGGTTCCCAGCGGCCGCTCGTCTCCACGGCCACAAGCTTGTAAACCCCTCCCAGATAGGGCGCATCGTCGCTGGTCACAAGCTTCGTTCCTACCCCGAAGCCGTCCACCTGCGCGCCGGCCCTCACAAGCTCCGCGATTCTGTACTCGTCCAGGTCGCCGCTGGCTAAGATGAAGGCGTCGCGCAGGCCGGCTTCGTCCAGTAGCTTCCGGGCCTCCCTGCTGAGGCCGGCAATGTCACCGCTGTCTATCCTGATCCCGCGCATCCCGGGTGCCGCCCGAATCGCCTTTCTCACGCCTTCGATGACGTCATACGTGTCCACTAACAGGATGGCCTTGCCGGCGAAGCACCGAAAGTAGCCGCTGAACGCCTCCTCCTCACGCTCGAAGGCCATGATGAAGCTGTGAGCCTCCGTTCCTGACGTTGGGATCCCCATCTTGCAGCCGGCTTCCACGTTGGACGTGCCCACGCAGCCGCCGATGAACGCAGCGCGGGCGGCCAGAACAGCCGCGTCGGGCCCGTGCGCCCGTCGGCTGCCGAAGTCCACTACGGTCCTCGCCCTCCCGTCCGTGCCGGCGGCCTCCACGACCCGCGCCGCCTTGCTCGCCACCAGCGTCTGGTAGTTCACCATACTCAAAAGGAAGGTCTCGACTATCTGGGCCTCTATGAGGGGGGCCTCGACGCGCAGGAGTGGCTCGCCGGCAAATACGGGCGTGCCTTCGGCGATGGCCCGCAGCGTTCCCGTGAAGGCAAAGTCCCGGAGGTATTCGAAGAACCCGTCCCCGATGCGCTGGAAGACCGGCAGCGTCCTCAGCCAGGCCACCTGCTCGCCCGTGAACCGCAGGTTCTGCAGGTAGGAGACGGCTTGCTCCAGCCCCGCGCAAACCAGATACGAGCGGCCTTTCGGCAGGCTCCGCACCGACATTTCGAAGGCCGCCTTCTGCCTCATGCCGAGCTCGAAGTAAGCGGCTGCCATGGTGAGCTCGTAGAGATCGGTGCATAGGGCACGGTCGCGCTGCGGCAAGCCCATGGTGCCCATCCCCCGCTGGGAAAGGTGCCGAATGTTTCTCAAATGTTCGAGTATACACCATCCGGCAGGCCCTTCAATAAGAATGGCGCCTCGGGCGCGAACGAACGCAGCGGCTCTTGAACTCCGGCGCTCCGTGAGGGAGAATAGGTTCTTGCCCCCGGGGGCGGGCGCTTCGCACGCCCCGCCCGGGGTGCGGCGTCGGTGGAAGGGGAGGGTGCCGTCGCAGGCGGGATGATCCGTAACCGGCGGCTGTGCGCGTCAAGGACAGCAGGGACTGCACGCAAGGCAGGAAATGGAGGTCGCAATGTCCGAGCAAGAGCAAGGCGGGACACAGCAGGCGTCTCCCGGCCCGCAGCAAGTGCCACCCGCCGGCTGGCCGGGGCCGGCCGGCGGTTGGCAAGCGGCGCCGGCGTCACAGCCGGCGCCCCCGGCGGGGGGTCGCCAGGGCGGCGCGCTCAGGTCCGTCCTTTTGGGCTGCCTGATAGCCTTCTTCGCCGGGTTCGCGGTGGTGATGCTCCTCATCGTCGCGTTTGTCTTCGCGATCTTTGCCTCCGTCATGGGCGGGGCAGGCTACACCGGAGTCGTCGAGCGTAACGTGCGGATACAGGAGCTGACGGTCAGCGGCAACCCGGGCGAGCTCAAGATTGTCGTGATCCCCATCCACGGCGTGTTGATCGGCGGCGGCTCGCTGTGGGGCGCTGACCCGGCCCTTGTGCTTAAGGCCATGCTCGACGCGGCGCGGGAGGATAAGAAGGTCAAGTCAATCATCCTCGACGTTGACAGCCCCGGCGGCGGCATTACGACAAGCGACATTATGCACAAGGCCATCCTGGATTTCCGAAAGCAGACCGGCGTGAAGGTCGTGGTCCTCATGGAAGACACGGCCGCCTCCGGCGCCTACTACGTGAGCTGCGCGGCTGATCATATCATGGCCCATCCGACCACAGTGACCGGGAGCATCGGCGTCGTTATGCCGCTCTTCGACGCCAGCGGGCTGTTGAAGAAGATCGGCGTCGCGGACCGTGCGGTCAAGAGCGGAGAGTTCAAGGAGATCGGCTCGCCCTTCGCGGAACGCACGCCCGAGGAATGGGCGAAGGAAAAGGAGATCCTTGACAACATCGTCGGCCAGATGTATGACCAGTTCGTGAAAGTCGTCGCCGACGGCCGCAGGCTTCCCGTCGAGGTTGTTAAGACGCTTGCCGACGGGCGCATCTACACTGCCGAGGACGCCTTCGGAAACAAGTTGATAGACTCCACGGGATACGAAGAGGACGCCATCAAGAAGGCGAAGGAGTTAGCGGGCCTGACCAGCGCCCACGTCGTTGAGTACAGCCGCATGCGATCATGGACCGAGATGCTGTTCATGGCGGCGCGCGCCTCGAACGTGACGGTGCGCCTCGGGACCGTCGCTGATTCTCTCGGCGCGGCCGAGGACGGCCTGCCGTTGCGCGCCGGAGAGCGTTTTCTGTATCTATGGCGTCTGCCGGCCGCCGCGCCAGTCCAGTGACTGGTCCCCGGTTGAAGTGCCCCTTCTGGAGATCCCTCGGCATGCGCCGCTACGGCCGACTTG
>Ga0315289_10005287_pt1 | contig 19098 bp, 10 predicted proteins | sample YL17G11_40_MG_FD_203452 | JGI IMG/M metagenome (GOLD analysis project Ga0315289, IMG submission 203452) | Sediment microbial communities from Yellowstone Lake, YNP, Wyoming, USA - YL17G11_40 | ecosystem: Environmental > Aquatic > Freshwater > Lake > Sediment | place: USA: Wyoming | collected...
CAAGGCAGCAGGTATGCTGTGACTAACCGGATCCGCAAAGCTCGCTCTGCAAGACCCCTCTGATTGTGTCGCTGCCCAATGATGACCGGTGGCACCGGGAGCGAGATAGGAATTCTGCGAGAGCAGCAGAGTCATTGTAGAGTGACAGTAGGTGGCCGATGACAGCCTGCCATTGACAGGAAGCCACCCATCTGCTATACTGATACCACATCGGCTGCCTGCCGATTCGCGTTAGTTAGGGCTCTCCACAAGGCATAGGATGTGTGGCCGGGTTCGAGGTACCCAGCTTGGCGGAACACTTCGTCGGCTCAGCGGCGCATACTACTGGGGGCCTTGTCTATACCGGCAACGACAACGGATACTTCTACGCCCCCGATGCGAACAGCCTTCAGGAAATAGTTCCTGGAGGCTATTACGACAACACGATATCGCAGCCAGGCTTCATCTGCTCAAGTCCGGCCATTGGCTACAACGTGGACGCAAATCACAGTAGATGGGTGTTCATCACTACACGTGGCGACGGCGGCAAGCTCTATGCCTTTAAGAGTTTTCGATAATACGAGGAGGAGAATATGAAAACGACGATAATGGCCTTTCTCATTGTGTGCATAGGCATTACGTCCTGTCTCGCGGGGACCAATCCGTCTGTCACGGCCCAAGTGAGCGTGGTAGGCGATTTCAAGCAGTACATTTATGCTCTCACCAATGACTTGGACTCTGGTGTCACGATCAACCATTTCTCACTATGGATGCCAGCGTACGGAGCAACCTCCGTAACCAGCTTCACTTGTTCTAAGCCCAACTGGTCTACCAGCTTATCCATCCGGGGTGAGGTAGGTGTGTGGGGCATTGGTGCAGCTACTGGTGCGGGAATTGTGTCTGGCGAACAAGTCACCTTTACGCTGGTTACCCCAGCATCGGTGCCAACGTCGTACACGTACAAGCCTCCATTCGACGTTTACCCAAGCAACTGGCAGTGGGGTGTCAACTTTGGAAGCTCTCTCTTGCCTGTACCAGTTCCCGAACCCTCTTCCATGGTCGCCTTGGGACTCGCAGTCTCAGGGTTTGGAGCGACCATGGTTCGGAGAAGGCGGCGTCGATAACAGACGCTTTTATGCCCTTCATGCGAACAATCTTAGCGAGATAGTCCCCGGAGGTTACTACGATAACACAATCTCTCAGCCGGGCTTCATCTGCTCAAGTCCGGCGATAGGTTACAACGTGGATGCTAACCACAACCGATGGGTCTTCATTACCACGCGGTCAGATGGTGGTAAGCTCTATGCTTTCAAGACCGTGAGGTAAACTAGAGGAGATCGAGATGAGAACCACGATAGTAGTGATCTTGCTCACGTGCATTGGTGTGCCCTCCTGTCTTGCCGGCGGAAGCACTCCGTCAGTTGCAGCACAGGTGATTACAGCAAATGGCTTGAAACAGTATACCTACACGCTCACAAACGACTTGGATCCCGCAAGCACGATTCGCACCTTTGACGTATTCATGCCAGAGTCGGGTGCACGAACGGTTATGAGTTTTACGTGCCCGGAGCCGGGTTGGTGGGATACCTTCTCATTCAGAGGGGATCACTCTATGTGGTCGGTCATAGCTCCGGTCAATGGAGGTGTTGCGTCAGGGGAGAGCGTGATCTTCACCCTAACAACGCCGGCGTCTGTCCCGACTTCGTACGCATTCAAACCGGCCTCCTACCCAGCCAACTGGGGATGGGATAGCTCTAAGTTCGGGAATTCCCTTCTCCCCGTTCCGGTTCCCGAACCGTCTTCCGTTCTGGGACTGGCCGGAGGGATTGCCGGGCTTGGAGGACTTGTGCTGAGGCGGAGAATCGGCTGGGCCTAGGCCGGGAGCACGGCCACTGATTTCTGAAACACACAGGGCGCGGCCTCGGTGCCAGTGCCTATCCTAGACAGAGGAAACGAAAGGAGTCGCCACATGAGGGTAGCTATAGCTTTCTTGCTTAGCCTATTGGCCGTGAGCCACACCGCATTAGCAGCAGATGATGGCGGCTGGGGGTTTATCATGCCAGGTGGCCCCCGTGGGGCACTCGCTGTCCAGAACGGTTCCCTTGATTCGATTGATTCGTCTGATGTTGTCGCCCAACCCTACGGGGGGTGGATAGGAGGAACTCACTACCCAAGCGACTTCTACGCTTATGATTTTCGTGCGCCGCTTGCATATGGGGAGACTAAGACTTGGATCGTGTACTTCTGGGCAATACCCGGAACTACCCCAGCAGACCGATTGCTGCATTGGGTGATCTCCACCGGTTACCCGCTGCCTGCAGACATGGAGACAAGGCTGGAGTATATTCAAAAACCGCAAGGTGTTGTTGGCGGGCCAGCAGTCGGAACCGTGTGGACTACCCCTCCAAGCATAACACTGCCTTTCTATGCTACGTCGGACGGACTGACCGGGCACGCGTTCATGTTCACGCTGACTATGATTCCCGAACCATCCCCCCTGCTCGCCTTCAGTACCGGCGTAGCTGGCCTCGGAGGATTTATGCTGAGCAGAAAGTTACGGCAACGCTTAGCGGCGTGTCTCAGGGCGAGAGACTGAGAGGATGACGGCGCCGCGAGCGGGGACCTCTATCTTCTGCGAGGCAGACCTGCTGGTGGTCGAGGAGATCAGCCCCTCTGAGCCGTAGACCTCGACCTTGAAACCCTTGGATGCGAGGATGCCCGCTTTGTCGAGCGGGAGTCTGAGCTCCACGTCATGGGCCTCATCCGACATGTTCGCGAGCGCGATGCCCAGTTTTCCATCTTCGGAGAGCCACGCCGATGCCAGAACCGCCGGCAGGTCAATCCTGTACGTGCCGCCGAAGGAGCCGCTTCCCTCGCCTTTCATGCGCGGATTGTCCCCGCGGGCACTCAGCAATCCGAGGAATCTACCGTAGGTCAGGAAGTCATGACCGAACCGCCTGCACCGGGCCAGGTTCTTCAGGAATTCCGCCTCCTTCGCCGCCTCGGGCGCCATGATTGGGCTCGGCTGAATCCATCCGAGCTGCGAGCCGTACACGAAACACCGCGCCATCTTCGCTCGGAACGGAAGCGATCGCTCCAGGTCGTCCGCCGGGAAGTAGAGAAACCCGAATGTGATCGTCCGCCCGGAGTAGACCGCCGGGAAGAGCGGAATCGGCGTTCCCGCGGTGATCGGCGTGTTCACCAGCAGGAGCGCGTCGAACTGGTCTATCCAGCACTCCGCGCTCTCCTCGGTCGTGATCATCCTGTCCTTCGGGAGCTTCGAGCGGACGAGGTCGAGGAGCTTCCGGTAGCCGTCCACCCAGAAGTGCCCGCCGCCGATGGGATGCCCGTGGCTCGGGTCGAAGCAGAGCTTGGGAGGCGCCGCGCTGATCTGGTCAATGTAGATACCGTCAACGCCGCACTCCTTGATGAGACGGTCCACCAGTCCGGCGATCTTGTCCTGCCACTGAGCCGTATACGGGCACATGACGTTCAGCGGGACTTTCGAGCCGTAGACCTCCGTGTACGGCTCGCCGTTCTCCTGCCGGGCCGCCGACCTGTACCCGCGCTCGTCGTTCCAAGTCTTCGAGTTCGGATCGCAGAGGCGGCCGTTGATGTAGGGCATCACGTGCGTGCCGGCATCCTGCAGAGCCTTTATCCCCTCGGCGAATCCGGGCAGCGGCGGGAAGTACTCCGGGTAGAGGGTGTCAAAGGGGATGACGTGCCACCTGTACCAGTGGAGGGAGGTCGGCACATCGAAGTACTTCAAGGCCTGCTGCGTGATCTCGACGTTCTCCTCCGGCGATCCGTCCGGGCGCAGCCAGAGGTCCGTATCCTTCACCCATCGCGGGATGGGACGCTTTGAGACCGGGCCGGCCTTCCCCCAGGGTGCGGTGAAGGTGAATGCGCGGTATATCTGCGCCGCGTCGTAGTAGTCGCCGTCGAACACGCCGACGGCCGCCTCGAACGGGAGCTTGTACGTTCCGCCGCCCTTTTCGGGAATCGCAGGCCAGTTTGCACACGTGAAGCCGACAGCATCCTCCCGAGCCTTCACGCTGAGATGCTTGTGATTGGCCTGAGGGTCGTGCATTCCGATGTAAAGCCCCCTGCCCCGGTGGTAGAACGCGACGAACTGCATCGCCGCCACGCAGGACGGATACGTGCCTTCGTAACCCGCGCCCGGCTTCACGTCATACTCAAGACCCCAGCCTGCGGGAGCGGCCAGCTTCAGACCCCTCCGGAGTTCGATGTTCGGAATCACGGGGAAGTCCGCACGCGTTACCTTCCAGCCGTCCGGGAGCTTGGCCCGAAGCGACCAGCAGGAGATCGGGCTGCCGGTCTCGCAGCGGACTCCCATCGTCACGACAGCGGCCTGGTCTGCGAGAGGGACTTTCCAGGTGAAGTCAACCTTGCTCTCGCCCGTCTTTACGCCGGAAAGCGCGGCTTCTCCGCTGCCGACCTCCTTCGAGGAGCCGTCGGGCCCTCGCAATTCCAGCCTCCAGAGCGATTCCGGTTCGCTGAAGTCCGCGAGCCACTCAGGTCCGCCATCGCCGGACAGTCCTGTCAACGAGAGACGGTCGCCCGAAACCTTGAAGATCAGGCTTAGCCTGCCGGAGTCGAGAACGACGTGTTCCCCGACGGACGATAGATCGTGCTTCACCATTGCCGCCCCCTGTATGTCACTTGCGAGCAGGGAGATCCCTGCCATAAGCATCAATGCCGGCGCAATACTGCGCCGCGCTATCTGAAGTGCCACGAAGCTGCCCTCCCAAGGCAAACTCATCCACATGATAGCACAAAGGGCAGGCAGGAGGAAGATGGGAGAGAGCAAGAGGTCGCGATTTCGGATGAGGGAAACCCAGACCCCCTATGGTCCCCCTTCATAAGGGGGACAGCTTGGGATTCTCCGTCGTCAGAGGGGACAGACAGCTCCCCTCCTTCAGAAGGAGGGGCCGGCGAAGCCGGGGGAGGTTCCCATCACCCGCTATCAACGATGATGAACTCTCATTGGAGGGCAGACGGCCAAGATGGAAAGAGGAAAGGATCAGTAATACAGCAGATCCGACTGTCTTCGAGGGCGGATGAGGCTGCGATGAAGAGAACCTTCGACCTCCACGGAGCTGATCCCGGTCACCAGGGCGTACTGGCCCAACGCCGGCTTGGTCAGCGTGCCCGTGTATACTTTGACCGTCGCCTTCCCGGAGAGGTCCGGAAGCAGGCCGCCGTCCTCGACGCAGAAGTAATCCACGCCGACATCGGTAACGCGCCCCCAGGCACAGATGAGCAGGCCGATGTTGTAAAGCCCGATCGCTCCCGTGATTCCGGGGGTGTATTGATTCAGGGCCGAGCCGCCGACTGTGCGGTTGGACATGCTCAATGGAATGGGCTCGGGGCCGGAACCGGTAACGGTGACCGACGGGTTCACGACTGTTCTCTCCCCGCCCGGTGTCTGAAGCGTCCCGGTGATGGTGACGATGCTGCCGATGACCGCATCGGTCTGTACCGATCCCAGGTCAACTTTCAGGCCGGAAGACCTGTCGGGCTCCTGCACGTACATGATCGTGCCGAACTCCGCGGGTCCGGCGCTGACGATCTTCCCGGTCAAAGTGATGCCTACGCCGTCGGGATTGTTCTTGATCTGAGAAAGGCTGGTCTTCAGCACGCTGACTGTAGTCTGGTCTGTGCTCGTGCCATCGCTCGTGTCGCTGACGGTGAGCCGCACGGTATACGTGCCGTCCGCCAATCCCGACGTATCCCATACACCCAGCACGCCGTCGGCAACCGGGGTCGTCTGCGGAGGACCTATCGGCGTCCAGGACGACGGCGAGGCGCCTTCGCCGAACTCGAGGGTGTACTGCTCGAAGGCCACTCCCGAAGCGGTGCCACTGATCGTCACGGGGCCGAAGAGAGTCGTCCCATCCGCCGGAGCATCTATGATCGCCGTGGGGAGCGACACGATCATATCACCGGACACAACCAGAGCGAAAGGCTGAGGGGCGTAAGGTACGTTATATGCGCTGACCGTCACCATGTAGTCGCCTGTCGCCGGCGAATTGACATCCACACCCTCGACGTTGTTCCGGCGGTCGGTCGTGCCGTTGCCTCTCATGGTGGAGCCGCCGGGAAGCGTGACTACCAGGTCGAGATCGTTGACCAGCGCTACCGATGCCGACGTGGATGCGGGGTAGTCGGTCCACACGAGCGTGACCCGGAACGGACTCGCGCTGCCCGTGACCGTGTAGTTGTAGACCTGCGAACCTCCGGTGGAGAGCCCGGGCGCGTAGTCCACGAAGCGGACCTCCCTGAGGCCGGAGGGCATGATGCTGTTCGCCAGGTCAACAATCCCCCACCCTTCGACATTGTTCGGGCGGATGGGAACTTCGAGGTAAGGGCCGGTCCCGTACTGGCCGGGCGAGAGCTCCCGCGCGCCGTTGATCAGCGTGGCTTTGATCAGGGCGGCGCTTGGGGTGTGGCTTTTCTGCGTGCGGTAGTATTGCCTCACGAGAGCCGCCGCACCAGCCGTCAGCGGCGTAGACATGCTGGTACCGCCGCAGTACAGGTAATTGGCATTGTACACTCCCCAGAGCGTTCCGGCCCCTAGAACGTGAGACCTGCAGGAGATGATATTCGTTCCGGGAGCGCATACGTCAGGCTTTATTCTGGTGTCGTCGCAGGGCCCCCGGCTGCTGAAGGCTATCATGCCGGAGGAATTGTTGCTGACCTTATCGCTGTAGATGGGGTCGGCCGGGTAATCGCTCGGCCAGTAGGCCCCGTATGTGCCCTGAGCCCCTCCGGTGAGGCGGTAGTTCTCGGTCCCCCCAATGCTGATGCAGTTTTTCGCGGTAGCGGGTGAACCCATGGAATCGAGATCAACCACGCCGTTCGAATTCGCATCCACGCCCTCGTTGCCGGCAGCGAACAGGATGGCCATGTCCTTGCGGTTCCAGGTGAACATGTCCACGTTGCGAGAGTCAGTCGTGTAAACGCCGTTGTATGCCGCGCCCCAGCTATTTGTGTGGACGCGCGCCCCATCATCGTACGTCGGCTGGAAAAGCTGATTCAGGTCGAGAGGGATTCCGCCAAGACCGCCAAGAACGTCGAGGACGGATTGAAAGACAAGCTGGGCTTCGGGAGCGACACCGGCAAAGGATGATGCATAATCGTGGGCCGCCGGATTGCTGCCGGAGAGGACGCCGCTGCCGAGTACCGAGCCGGCAACGTGGGTGCCGTGGGCGTTAGGGTCATCCCATTTCTTGTTCCGCCCCAGGGCATAGGTTTTCAGGATGCGCCCGGCGAAATCCGCCGAAATGGTCGAGAGGTTTCCCGTATCCAGACCGGTGTCACACACGGCGACTATCTCGCCGACGCCGAAAAGCGCCGCACCCGTCCATACGGGCGGCACGCTCATAATGCCGCGGGCAACATTGTTATAAAGCCTGCGTTCGAGCCTCGGCTCGATCCACGAGACCCCGCGGAGACGCGCGATCCGCCGAACGGCCTGAGGAGGGACCAGGGCCTCCACGTATTCGCCGGCCGGACCGAATCCACCTGCCCGAAGTGAGCCGCGCGCGCGTCTGATCTCTGCCTCAACAGGGGCTCTCGACTCGCCGGGAAACAACTGGACGGTGACCCTCACCGGCCCCGCTGGATTCATCAGTTTCGGGCTGAGGCGGTAGGCTGAGTGATAGGGCCCGACCCAGCGAACCTCGGCCAAGCCGGACGCCTGCTCTGCCACCTCCGGCGTCATTCTCACGACGAACGCGAAGTCCGGGATATAGTCCAGGACCTCCGCCCCCAGCGATGACAGTTCATCACCCCAAGAAGGCTCGATCGGACCGCGGAACTGCACCAGATAGTAAGCACGCTCGCCCGGGGTCGGATCAGCTCGAAGGTCCGGGGGAATCTCGGGCACCCCGGCAAGCGGATCGAAGCTTGCATATTTCAGATGAATATACGGACCGCTCGCCGCTCCGACCGCAAGCGGGATAATCGCTAGTAGGAAGCACAGAAAAACCACCGTGCAGACACGCATCCCAGGAGCTCCTTCCGGAGTCGTTCTATTCCAGAGAAGGCTTGCAAGAAATGTGCCACACGTTCATCCGTAGGCCCATTAGGGGTATTATACCACATAGACCCGGCGAAGGATTCAAGAGCTGATTCAGAAAGCTGCCTCCAAGGCATGCAGCGTAGATGCCGGCGCTGGAGGTACGAGGAACGTGAATCCGCCAGACGCAGAGAAGCAATGCCGAATAAACTGGTATCCCAACGGCTAAAAAGCACGCCGACGGCCTCCGATAATCGTACTGGACGTGGCGCAAGCCTTATGCGCACCAAGGAGGAACGTAAGGAGGTCTACATGGCAGAGTGTCATTACTGGTGGAGAACCGGAGACGTACAGTGGTGCGACAGAGAAGGAAGACCATGTCGGTGCGGCGGCTGGGACGAGTCATGTGACATGCGGGCTGCGGGCAATCAGAGCGAGAAGCCTCGGCTGATCGTGGGTTTTCAGCCGGGAATGGGGAACGGACGACGGAGGTCGGCAGCAAAGAAGCTGAGGCGCGCCGTCTGATAGAAACTGCACGGCAAACAGAATCGGCTTCGTACACGACGAGTTCGCACAGCCTCCCTCAATCCGCAGCAGCGGACGAGGCGGGGCTGTTTGCGTTCCGGGGAAGTCTGAAAAGAAGCTTGCACTCGCACTTGGATCGAGCAGATGCTGATCGCTCCTCATCCACCACCTTTGCCCAAACCCTGGCAGCCGTTGACAGAACCCGCTCAAAATGCTATAAATAACCGGCGTGGGTGGAGTCGCATGACGCCGCTCACCGCCTTTTTTGTACGTGAAAGGGGCTCAACACGTGTCTTATCGCCGACTTTGGACCGCCGCTATTCTCGCCGCTCTGCTGACCGGCCTTCAGTTCGCCCCGGCGGACGCGAACACACCCGCCTCCGCGCGGATTGACCCGGCTGACTTGAAGAACATCACGCTGGTAAAAGACGTCAAGCCGGGGATGAGAGGCTACGGCAAGAGCGTGTTCCGCGGCACGAGACCCGAGACCTTCCAGGTGGAGGTCCTCGGCGTGATGAGGAAAGCGAACGTCGGTACCGACCTGATCCTGGTAAAGATGTCCGGTGGGCCGATGACCAGGAGAGGCGCGAATCTGATCGAGGGCATGAGCGGCAGCCCCATATACCTGAATGGCAAGATCGCGGGCGCGGTTTCGAAGGGTGAGGTGTTCGGCAAGGAGCCGATATGCCTTGTGACGCCGATCGAGTACATGCTGGAGGCCTGGGACAAGTCGCTGCCGTCCAAGCCATCGTCGTTCTATCCGCTCAGCACCTTCGGCCTCGATGAACCGATCGCTCTCCAAGGTGGACAGTTCGACGCGGTTGCGATAGACTACGGGCCGGGCAGCCGGGAATCCCTGTCGAATCCGGACCCGGATACGCTCGTGTTCACGCGGCCCTCGATGCCCGTTTCGGTAAGCAGCACGTCGCCCCGGGTCATGTCGCTGCTGCGAGAGGCCTTGAAGCCGTTCAACGCTCACCCAGTCGCTGGCGCCGGAGTCGCAGCCGACAAGGCTCATCTGCCCGTAGACCTCCAGCCGGGCTCGGCGGTCGGCATGTCGCTGGCGACCGGCGACTGGGACATAACGGCGGTGGGGACTGTGACCTACCGCCGCGGGAACAAGATAGTGGCGTTCGGACATCCCATGCTCGGCCTGGGCGCCGTAGATGCGCCGCTTACGTCGGCGTACGTTTACGACGTGTTCCCCAGTTACTACTGGTCCAACAGGATCGCCATGCCGATAAAACCGATTGGCCGCACGTTCCAGGATAGGCCGTGGTCGGTCGCCGGCGAGATCGGCAAGATGGCAAACATGATTCCGGTCACCGTGCACGTGAACGATCAGTCTCTGGGGCGGAAGCGGGATTTCAACGTGAAGGTGATCAACCATCCGATGCTCACGGCGAGCCTTGCAGTGAGCGCCTGTGCCGAGGCGATATTCGAGATGACGGGCAGCCCGACTGATGCTACCGCAAAGGTGAAGCTCGAAGTCGTCGCCGAAGAGGTGGGCACCATCACAAGAGAGAATACCTTCTTCGACCCGACAGCGATAGAGATGGCTTCCCTGGACGAACTCAGCCGCATCCTGAGGCTTCTGCAGTTCAACCCGTTCCACCCGGTCGGCATCCAGAAGGTCAACCTGTGGGTGGACATAGCTCCCAAGCACCAGACGGCGAAGTTGGAGCGCATATTCCTGAAGGAGAGCAAGTTCGAGCCCGGCGACACGATTGAGATAGGCGCGGTGCTCAAGCCGTTCAAGGGCGAGAGAGTCACCAAGACCATCGAACTGGAGCTGCCAAAGAATATGCCGAGCGGAGGAATGCTGCTTCAGGTTTCCGGCGGAGGCACGCAGAGAGGGGTCATAGGTCTTCAGGACGAACGTGGGCCGTCAATCATAAGCCCGGCCATCATGACGCCGACACCGACGATCGAGAACCTCCAGCACCTGATCAAGAAGTTCCTGGAGCGCGAGAAGAACGACGAACTCGTGGCGAAAATCGCGCTTCCGCAGTCCGTGCCCAGCATCGCGGGCGAGAAGCTTTCCGGCCTGCCGCCTTCAATCGCCGCTGCCATGAAGTCACCGAAGACGACGATGCTTGGCACCGAGCGTGAGGAGATAAAGAAGGTTGTCCCGACCGAGTGGGTCGTCCTGGGCACGCAGAGACTTCCCATCACAATAAAGAAAGTCGAGAAGAGCGAGAAGAAACCGCCTGAGAGGAAAGGCCCTGAGCCGCCGTCGGGGCCGCCTGCTGAAGAGGAGCCCGAGGGCCCTCCCGACGAGGAAGTACCACCCGATGAATCGGCGGAAGAGGATCTCAGTCTGAGCACGGGAGACTTCGGCCCGCAGCTCGAGGAACTGTCGGTTCAGCCGGCATCCCCGGGCAAGTCCGAGAACGAAACCCCCAAGGCCGCATCACCGAAAGAGGAAGAGCCCGCCAACGCCGGTGAGAAACCCGCAGCCAAGACGGACACGAAGAAGGCCGCTCCCGCCGAGGAGAAGCCTGTCGGAAGGGCGCCCGGCGTCTGGAAACAGACTTCGAGGACGGAATTCCTGAAGGGGACTCTGAAAAACGCGACCGCGACCACCGGCGAACTTCTGGCGCTTGCAGGTTCTCTGCAGCCGCTTTACGAGTCGAGCGAAGCGTACGTATGGTGCCTCCTTCCCGACGGTAATGGCAGCGTCTACGCCGGCACGGGGAACCACGGCATCATATATAAGGTCGCGGCAGACGGCACGGCATCGGTGTTCTACGACTCCCCTGAGCTCGAAGTCCACAGCCTGGCGACGGATTCCGGCGGGAACGTGTACGCCGGCACCTCCCCAAACGGCATTGTCTACAAGATCAATCCGAAGGGCGAGGCCAGTACTCTGCTCGACGCGGAGGAGAAGTACATCGTCGCACTTGCACTGGACAGCAAGGGAAACGTCTACGCGGCAGCGGGGGATAAGTGCAAGGTCTACAAGATCGCTCTTGACGGCAAGGCCGAGGCCGTGTTGGACACATCCGAGCATCACGCCCTGTCGCTGGCGGTTGACAAAGATGACAACGTCTACGTCGGCAGCGCAATCAACGGGATAATCTACAAGATCCCCGCCGCCGGAGCCGTGAGCATATTGTACGACGCGGCGGAAGACTCCGTCACCGCGCTGGCCGTTGATTCGAATGGAGCACTACTTGCCGGCACATCCGCCAAAGGGGTGCTCTACAAGCTGGCTCCGGATGCGACACCTAAGGCGGTCTATGATAAGGCAGGCACAGGAATACTCGGCATCTCCACCGACGGAGCCGGGAACGTTTATGCCGCGAACGCCGACAGCGTGTTCAAGATCATGCCGGACGAGACGGTATGCACACTGGAGAACGAACACGACCTCCAGTTCCTGTCGCTCGCCCTGGACGACGGAAGACTGTACGCAGGCACAGGGAACATCGGAGCGATCTACCACGCCGAGATCGGGAAGGCGACCGAAGGAACGTATGAGTCGCCGGTCCACGACTGCGGCCTGACCTCGACCTGGGGAGTTATCGAGTGGATTGCCGACCTTCCGAAGGGCACTTCGGTCAGCCTGCAGACTCGCACTGGCTACGTGGCCGAACCGGACTCGACGTGGAGCGATTGGTCCGCGCCGTACAGCACTCCCGGCGTGAAGATTGCCAGTCCCGCCGGCAGGTACGTCCAGTATCTGGCCACCCTCAGGACGGACGACGCTTCCGCGAGCCCGAAACTCAAGGACGTGAGCATCGTCTACCTGGCAAAGAACCAGGCGCCGAAGATAACCCTAACCAGCCCAAAGGGTGGGGAGAAGTGGTCGAAGAAGAAAACCATCAAGTGGACAGGCTTGGATCCGGACAAGGATACTCTCAGCTACGAGGTGTTCTACTCCACCGATGGAGGCACAACCTGGGAGCCGCTGGGCGACAAGATAGAAACAGCCGCTCCGGAGAAGAAAGAGGAGCCCCGGAACGAGCAACCTGCGGAGGAAGAGAAAGCATCGCCCGAGGACGAAGCCATCAAGATAGATTCATCCGATCCCCAGCAGATGCTCACGGAGATGGCCGCCGAGCTTGACAAGCACCCGGAGATCCCGCAGGAAGTGAAGGATAAGATTCTGGCTGATGCGCCCGGGATGGTAGAGGCCGAACCTCGTGAGCAAGCCGTCGGCGAACCGGCAGACGAGTCCTCAACAGCAGAGAAGCCGCCCGCCAACAGCACCAAGCAGACCAGCCTGTCCTGGGATACGGCGAAGTTCAAGGACGGCACGTACCTCATAAAGGTTGTCGCGTCGGACAGGCTCAGCAACCCGATAGATGCACTGACCGGCGAGGCGGTCTGCGAGCCCATTATCGTGACAAACAAAGCGCCGAAGGTCTTCGCGTTCAAGAAGACCCTGACCGTCCGACCGGATAAGAGTGCGACTGTGGAAGGATTCGCCCGTCAGGAACTGGTGGGCATTGCGGGCGTGCAGTACAAGACCGGCACGAGCGAGTGGGCGGCCGCGGCGGCCGCGGACGGCATATTCGACTCGAACTTCGAGGCGTTCACCATCATGACGCAGCCTCTGAAAAAGGGCGAACACGTAATCGAGGTGAAGGCCTTAGACCAGGCGGGCAACTCCGCGACGACCAAGGTGACCGCAAAGGTCGAATAGACTTCGGATTCGGCCCTCATCCCCATGCCCGCCTTGCGGGCCTAGGCCCGATCATTCTTGTCATTCTGAGCGCAGCGAAGAATCTCGGTTCCCGCGCGCAAGATCCTTCGCTGCGCTCAGGATGACAAAGCGCTCAGTGCAGCGCGATTGAGCGTGTCATCAGTGATTCGGGCTGGGAGAAAGAGGAGATCTCGTCCGCCGGAAATCGGGCGAACGCGGCTAAGACTCGGATGAGGGCCGGACGCCGCACTATTCAATCACCACGTTCTGGAGGTCTCATGAAACGGTTCGTTCTCCTGACCACAGTCGCTTCAAGCCTCGTGCTGTCCCTCACCACCTTCTGCGACGCGCAGAGCATCAGGCAGGCGATAGCCGCCCGGATCAGCCAGCCTCCGGTGATAGACGGCAGGCTTACGGATCCGGCGTGGGCCGCTGCGAAGGAACTTGACGGCTTCGTGCTCCTGAACAGCCTCGACAAGCGGCCTGAAGCCCCTACCTACGTGAAGGCGCTCACCGACGGAGAGGCCCTGTTCGTGGGCTTTCGCTGCGTCGAGCCGAAGATGGACCGGCTGAAGGCTGAGACCCAGGACCGTGACGCTTCCGTCTGGCAGGATGACTGCGTCGAGGTCATGATTGACCCCACGAACGACCGCGGGCGGATCTATCACCTGATCGCGAATGCGGTCGCGAGTCGGTTCGATGCGCTGTGCCCCGTGGAAGGGCCGGAGCAGACTGGTGAAGACAAGAGTTGGAACGGCGAGTGGGAGGTCGCAACTTCCAAGGGGTCCGGCGAATGGTATGCCGAGTTCCGCATTCCGTTTGCCTCTGTCGAGATTTCTCCCGACGAGTGTCCGTGCGTGGGCATCAACCTTGCCCGCGAGCGGTTCGCCGGCAGACACGAGCTTACCTGCTGGTCTCCCAGCCGGAGGGTCTTCATCAATCCCGCGTGCCTGGGCGAACTGGTCCTGGCCTCTGCGGACGGCATGCACTGCACGCTGGAGTTCCCCATGCCGAGTACTGTCTTTCTCGGCCGTCAGGCGCTGGAATTCAAGGCAAAGAATTGGTCCGACGCCCCGGCCCGGGTGAAGTACGCATACGTGCTGACAGGGCCCAAGGAGGCGTGGGGAGATTCCGACCCCGTCACGATTGGGCCGGGAAGAAGCAAGACAATGTCGCTGCCGATTAACATCGCCGACGCCGGCAGTTACCGGCTGACTCTGCGACTGGAGGAGGCCGACAGCGGGCGGGCATTGTACTGTCTCGCGCGCCAGTTCGAGGTCCCGCGCGTGCTGGAGATGAAGGACTCGCTCTACTCGCTCTACCACAAGCGGGCGGAAGCGGACGTGTACGCGAACATTCCGACGTCCCGCGCCAAGGGAGTTGAGCTGATAATCTCGCTGCTGAAAGAAGGGACACCGGCACCGATTGCCGAGAAGAAGCTCATCCCGCCGTTTGCCAGTCCCATCCGTGCGAGCTTCGACCTGGCCGGGCAGGGGAGCGGCACGTACAAGCTGCGGGCCGAGGTCCGAGGGGGAGAGCAGGTTCTGGCTTCGATGGAGAGCCGGCCGATGCCGTACAACCCGCGCCCGCGGATAGGGTTCTCGCCGGATGGCTTTCTGATAGTGAACAACAGGCCGTACTTCCCGGTCGGCATCTACACGCTTCAGAGCAAGTCCGGCGACCATGATGCAGTTCTGGCGGAGGCGAGGCAGGCGGGATTCAATACGACTGTCTACTATGCGAGCAATCTCCCGGACGTTATCCCGCTGCTCGACGCCGCGCATCGCAATGGGATCAAGGCCTTCGTGTACCCGACCAAGCCCTTCACCTACCGAACCGGGAAGGAGACCGTCGCTGAGATCGTGAAGGACATCGAGGCCCGAAAGGATCACCCGGCGCTGCTCGGCTGGTACCTGGTTGACGAGCCCGAGGGCATCGGTAAGGCAGGCTTTGATATGGTCAGGGAGCTGTATCAGACAGTCAAGCAGGTGGACACCGATCACCCGTGTTCGCTGGTCATAATGAGCCCCAGAGCGGCCGCCGAGTACAGCGGATGCACGGACGTGATGTGGATAGACCCGTATCCGGTGCCCGGCAGGCCGGTCACCTATGTGTCCGACTGTACTGCGGGCGCCGTCGCCGCGGTCGAGGCGAACAAGGCCGTCTGGGTGATCCCGCAGGCATTCGACTGGGCGGTGTGGCACGCGGGCAAGGTTGAGAATGTTCACCGCCCGACCCCGGAGGAAGAGCGCTGCATGACCTACCTGGCGCTGGTCCACGGCGCGAAGGGCATCATCTACTGGGCGCACACGGCGTCCAGGTACTACATCCGCGACTACCCCGAGCACTGGGCGGCGGTGAAGAAGATAGCCGGCGAACTGCGCGACCTCAGCCCGGCTCTGCTCACGCCCGATTCAAAACGGGAACTCTCGGTCGCGCCCGAAGGCGCGACTGTTGACACGATGGTCAAGGAGCTTGACGGCCGGGTTTACGTATTCGCGGTCAACCGCGAGCCGGAGCCGTGCAGCGCGTCCTTCCGGCTGCCCGGCATAAGTCCGGCTGTAAGAGTCGAGGTCCTGTTCGAGAACAGGGCTTTCCAGGCGGCAGGCGGATCGTGGAAAGACGATTTCAAGCCGCTCGATGTACACGTTTACAGGGTAAGCGGCAGGTAGCACGTCCGACTGTATAGTTGGTGTTCGCTTGCTCGCGGCACCTGGAACTATCGAGGCCGCTGTAGGCGGTCGTGCGAGAGAACTTCCCGAGGATGTTTAAGCTCTGTTTACATCGGGTAGGGAGAGTATGCAGCACGATTTCTCTGTAGTCGGGCAACCCGTGTTGCCCCTTGCCTTCCCCATGCCATGGCAGTGTCGGCGGAGATCCGGCGCTGCCTTCTTTAATTCGCCGTGCAGCCCGATTCAGGGGATCATGCATACTCCGGGCTAGAGGCTCAGGAAAGCGCGAAGCTCCCGGGCTGCCGCCAACAGAATGAGAAACGCCACTGCTCCGATGGCATATCGGTGCTCCCGGTTGCGCACTACATTGGAAAGCGAGAACCCGCCGCCTCTCAGACCGAAACGCCACGGCAGGAACAGCGGCACCCTTTCCCGATAAGCCCGGTACTCGTCGCCGAATCTGCGCAGGAGACCGTCCTCCTCCCTGCGAATGGTCGGCCAGTAGAAAACGGCAAACCCTATCACCCAGGCTGCCAATAGCCACCATGCCTTGATCGCAGTGGTCACGCCGCACCCTAAGATGAAGCTGCCGAGGTAGAGCGGATTCCTGGTCAGGGAATACGGGCCGTCTGTCGCGAGCTGGCTGTTCTTCTGTATGTGGCCGGCCGCCCACATTCGGAGGAGTATGCCCGCAAGCGCGACCGCGATCCCGGGCAGGAGGAGCTCGTCTCCGGCGAACACGAGGCAGAGCAGGCCGATGAGATAGCCGAAGACAAGTCTGAATCTACCGATGCGGCTCAGGTCGAGGTTCAATGCCTTTTCATCCTGCGAATGCTAGTGTGGGCATCCGATCCGGGCGAGCTCCGGTCCTTCCGCACGACTTCACCGACACGCAAACCACTTCTCACTGCCCGCGTCAGTCGGTTCAAGGCCGAACTTCAGGCCCTTGAGCGGCTGGCCTTCACGGTCGCACAGCCGGACGTACAGGTCCTTCATCCCGGGTTCCAGGACGACCTTCAACAGCAGCCTGTTCCAGCCCTTTTCCAAGATGGCCTCGCCTTGCATGGTGTCCGGAAAAACCGGCGCGATCGCCTTGCCCGCCAGAACCTGAGTCCCGTTCAGCCATGCCTTCTGGTAACCGGCATAGCCGGTTCGGACCTCGACCCAATGGGTAGTCGGCGACTTCACGTAGGCCGCCAGGTATACCGCGCCGTTCTCCACGCCCGGCAGCGCAGACGAGAGATCTATCGCGCCCGCGTCGGTTTTCCACTGCTTCCACGTAAGCGCGCCGGCTTTCCTGCCGACTTCGGGAGACAGCAGCGGCTCGGCCGAATCCAGAAGCGTATACTTGAATGAGCTGCACCCCCACTGCTTCGTCCGGACGGATTTCACGCGCACCTGCACAGAGTCCTTGTCTCGGATGAGATACGCGGGAATGACGAGGTCCGCATCTGCCCAGAAACGAAATCGTGCCATGCCGGGGGACTTCCAGAAGGCGAGCCGTTGTCCGTCCATGTACACGTATGCCGTCTGATCCCTGGTATGGCCGTCAATCCGCCGCCGCAGAAGAAGGTCGCCGCCCGCGTAGTCGGACAACGACAGCCGGAAAGTCTCTTCTCCGCGGAAGTAGCGCCCGCTGTCCTTCAAGCGCTCGCCGTCTTCGCCGCGGTAGTTTCGCTCGCCGCTCCTGTACTCGTCGGTAACGGAATAGCCGTGCGCCGATTCGCTGGGCTCGTCCATGACGTCGAGCGTATCGAGCGGCTTGCCCGCGAAGAAATCCGTGGCAAACGCAGCATCGGGAGAGCTCGCCGGGAACGGTCCTGCGACAATCCATCCTGAGATGAAAGCCTCCGGAAGAAGCACTCGCGCGTCCCAGGCAAGCTCCGGGCCGAAGCGTCTCTCGGACTCGGCCATTTGGAGCGCCAGACGCCGGTCGCCCGGCGCAGACGGAGCATCTATCGTGACCTGCCAGGCTCTGTTGGAGAGCAGCGCGACGGCCTCGCCGTCCTTCAGCGCGGGCTCGGACACGGAGATCACGTCCGCAGCGCACGACTCCGGCCGGACCTGGTTCAGGTACGACCAGGGCACGTAGCCGGTGTTGCGAACGGTGAACGGAAGCTCATAGTGGCGACCGGCCAGAAGAGTCTGCGGGAGGAACTGCGCCACGGAGATGCGCGCGTCGTAGGCGGGGGATTGAGCGAGCAGCCCCGACCGAACCCTCTCTCGGACGGCCGGAAGCAGCGCGTACAGGCGCTCGCCGGGACAGTCGGTTGCTCCCCAATCCCTGTGTCCGCACAGCGCCAGGTTGCTTTGATCAAAGAGTGTGATCGTCAACGTCGGGTCAATATCGAATCGGTCGCAGAGCCAGGATGCCAGCCGCATCAGGGCCGACAACTGCAGTTCGGATGGGTACTCCTTGGTCTCGAAATCGCCGATGACGCTTATGCCGATGTTGTGGTAGTTCGGCGGCGCGTGAGTTCCCGTGAATTCGAGCGGCCGCCCCTCGTAGATGGAGCCGTCGCTGCCGATGAGGAAGTGGTAGCCCGCATCGCCCCAGCCTTTGCTGACGTGATAGCGCTGGATGCTTTGAACTTTCTTCCTGTCCTCCTCGGCGTTCGGAGGGTTCGTGCCCAGCGGTATCGAGGTATGGTGGACAGTGATGGCGACCGGATCGCCCATGGGACCCTGGGAATACGGATCGAACGGCTCCTCCTGGTAGAATTCGCCCTCCTTCATCGAACCCCACTGCGCCTTGAGCACGATGGTCGGCGCGGGGGTCCGAGTGACCGCCGTGGACGACAAGACCTCGTCGCCCAGAAGCAGCAGGGCGAAGAGAGCAGCGACAAGTGCAAACGACTCCTTCATGGCTCCTCCACAGACGTACGGTGCATTTCGTACGTGGACAACTCGCCGCAATTATACCAGAGGGCGGTATGCAGGGCAAATGATCATCTGTCCAGAAGGCCGGAGACACTCGCCCGGGGCTGGAAGCCTCCCGGAGATCGGGCGACCGCAGAGGGTCGCCCCTACGATATGACGTGGATTTCCGCAACTTGGCACTAGGTGCTGGCTGTTTGGTGTACGGTGAGGCGCTGGAGCTGCGGACAATCTCCGCATACTCCTATACGTAAGAGTTCACGACTCCTGATAGACTGCTGTTTTCCTGACCTAACCCCCTGGCCCCCTTCCCGAAACGGGAAGGGGGGAACAAGTTCCCCTCGCCGCTT
>Ga0315289_10005288_pt1 | contig 19096 bp, 17 predicted proteins | sample YL17G11_40_MG_FD_203452 | JGI IMG/M metagenome (GOLD analysis project Ga0315289, IMG submission 203452) | Sediment microbial communities from Yellowstone Lake, YNP, Wyoming, USA - YL17G11_40 | ecosystem: Environmental > Aquatic > Freshwater > Lake > Sediment | place: USA: Wyoming | collected...
ACGCCGGCGGACGGACGGTGATCCTTCCGCTTGTCATTCCGTAGCGCAACCCATTCTCGGATGGAACACCGGATGAAGCATCCCGATATCTCTGGAAACAGGCCGCATTTCCCGATTGCATTTGCGCCGATTTTTTGGTACCATGAATCATGGCCCGCATCTTCAAGTCTGCTCTCATCATCGCGGCGATCGCCGTGAATGGCGCGGCCGCTTCGGATGACGCATGCGCTATGTCGATTGTCCGAAGACTTCGCGCAAACCTTGCCAGCCCGCCGGATACGCTCATCAAGCGGTTTTTGCGGACGTTCGATAACTCCTGCGCTGCTGATATCGAATATAGGGAATTAAGCTGCGCGCTGCCCGCTTGCGATACCGGGCGCCGATTCGTCAACATGCGCGCGCTATGCGGCAATGATCGTTGCGGGCATGGCGCGCACGGATGTCGAGGTCCGCAACATCCATGTGGCCGGGAGAAAAAATGATATGCTGGTGCTCTGCTGGCAATGGAGCCAGGATACGCTTGATCATTTCCTTTATGTCAATATGCAGGGCGGCTCGTGCAGGATCGAGCCCATCGGCGCGGACAGTGTGGGCCGGCTGTTTCCCCGCCCGCAGCCCGGACATGCGGCGCATGACGGCCCGTGATTCCCGCCTGCTATTTTCCCGCGTTTCCCCGGCGCAGGTCCACGAGCTCCGAAAGGCGTTTTCCCAGGCGGCGGCATGATTCGCGCTGCGGCTCATTAGCGGGCTTGCCCGCGGCAATGCTGCCGTAATGAAGCGTCATCTGCGGGCCGGTGTAGTCCGGCACGCCGAAAACCATGAAACCGAAGTTGATCATAATGGTCATGATCGACTGGCAGGTGAGTTCGGCGCCGCCGCCCCAGCCGCCGGAAGATGAAAAAGCGCAGCCGATTTTGCCGATGACCTTGCCCCAGGCGGCTTTCACCGCTTCATCCCACCACTTTTTCGCCTGCCAGGAGAGCAATCCTTCATAGGTGGGCGCGCCCATGGCCACGCCGTCGGCCCACAGTAGCTCTTCGGGTTTTGCTTTGTCAATGGAGAGTAACCGGACGTCGGAGCCTTTGACGCTTTTCGCGCCCTCGGCGACCAGGTTGGCCATCTCGCGGGTGTTCCCGGATTCACTGAAATAGAGGACTAGGATTTTTCCCATAATGCATTTCCTTCCGGTTGTTGGAAGTATGAAAATAGGAAATGGCTCATGCGCGCGCCACCTGCCGGCTGCAGCGCATGGCCATGCATTCCGCCTGATTACGGTGACAATCTATATTTTCAAAGCGGAGTTTCCGCGTTTCAACCATGAAAAACCAACGCACTATCGGCATTATCGGCGGCGGGGCATCGGGCATGATGGCGGCCATTGCCGCCGCCCGGCTGGGCGCGCGCGTAGTTTTGCTGGAAGCCCAGGACCGCGTGGGGAAAAAAATCCTGGCCACCGGCAACGGCCGCTGCAATCTGACCAATTCCCGGTGTTCCCCGGCGAATTATCACGGAGAGCATCCGGATTTCTGCGCGAGTGCGCTGCATGGATTTCCCGTCCCGTCGACAACGGCATTTTTCGAATCCCTTGGCGCGCTTTGCAAAGAGGAAGATGAAGGCCGCGTTTTTCCCGTCACCGGCCAGGCGTCCACGATTCTCGATGTCCTGCGCGCCGAAATTGCGCGGCTCGGGATCGAGGTCCGCACGCAGGCGGCTGTGCGTGAGATCATTCCCGCAGCGGAGGGGTTCGTCTTGCGCTTGACCGGCGGTCAGCTTGCGACGGATCGCATCGTCGTCACGGCAGGAGGAAAAGCGGCGCCGCATTTGGGTGGAACCGACAGCGGGCTGCTTCTGTTTGAAAATCTGGGTCATTCGATCACCCCGGTCTACCCGGTCCTGGTGCCCCTTAAAACGGATTTTCGATTCGGCCGCCATTTAAAGGGCGTAAAAATGATCGCCGGCGTCAGGCTTGAAATCCATGGCGCCCCGGCGGCCGGTGAGAGCGGCGAAATCCTCTTTACGGAATACGGGATATCCGGCCCGCCCGTCATTCAACTCAGCATTGCCGCCAATGCCGCACTCCTGCGAAAGCAGCCCGTATCGCTGCTCCTCGACCTGTTCCCATCGTGGGAGGAAGGGCGAATACGCGACCATCTGCGCGACCGGTTCGCGGCGCGGCCGGAAATGGCACTCGATATCGCATGCATAGGTCTGGTGCACAAGCGGATGATTGTGCCGTTTGTGCAAACGAGCGGCATCGCGGACGCGCACGTGCCTGCGGGCCGCATCACTCCTGAAGAGACACAGCGCATGGCGCATGTGCTCAAGCAATGGAAATTCGCGGTCACCGGATCGCTCTCCTGGAACGACGCCCATGTGATGGCCGGGGGCGTTCGAACCGACGGTTTCAACGCCGATACGCTGGAATCGCTAAGTGTCAAGGGACTGTTCGTTGCCGGTGAAGTGCTGGACATCACCGGCGATTGCGGGGGCCACAATCTGCAATGGGCCTGGGCCTCCGGTCATGCTGCGGGCTCCAGCGCCGCACGATAACCACCCGAATTCAAGACGAACCTATGCTGCGCGTTTTTGAAATACGGCTTCCCCTTGATCACAAACCGGACGCCCTTCCCGCCGCCATCGCCAGGGCGCTTGATGTGCCGCTACGCGACCTGCAATCGTGGGAAATCCGCCGCCGGGCCATTGACGCACGCAAACGGACCGATATCCGGATCACCTATTCCGCAGATGTTTCGGTGGAGCGCGAGGAACGCTTTGCACAGCCGGGAACCGGCCGTCGCATTATCCCCACGCCTGACGAATCGTATCAGCCTGCAGCGCCGGGCAAGGAACCGCTGGGCCATCGGCCAGTAGTGGTCGGCAGCGGGCCGGCAGGGCTGTTTACAGCGCTGGTTTTGGCGCAGGCCGGGTATCGGCCGATTGTGCTGGAGCGCGGCAAGCAGATGCACGAACGCTGCCGGGACGTCGAACGTTTCTGGCGGGACGGCCTTTTAGACCCCGAGTCAAACGCGCAGTTCGGCGAAGGCGGCGCCGGCACATTCTCTGATGGTAAACTGACCACCCTGATAAACGACCGGCGCTGCCATAAAGTTCTGCACGAGATCGTGGATGCCGGCGCGCCATCGGACCTGCTGGTCACCAACAGGCCGCATATCGGCTCCGACCGTTTGCGGCTTATCGTGCGCGCGCTTCGGGAATCCATTGTCCTGTCCGGCGGGGAGGTGCGCTTCGGCCATCGTGTCACCGGGCTTGAAATCCGGGATGGGCGGCTTGCCGGTCTGCATAGCAACGGCCGAGAAGTCCTCGAATGCGGGATTGCAGTGCTAGCCATCGGTCATAGTGCGCGCGACACTTTCAGAATGCTGAAGGAAAGCGGGATTGCCATGGCTTCCAAGCCGTTCTCCATCGGTCTGCGCATCGAGCATCCGCAGCAGCTTATTGACAAAGCTCAATTCGGGCTGAGCGCAGGCCATCCGCGCCTGGGCGCCGCCGAATATAAGCTAGCGTACCACGCGGACAACGGGCGCTCGGCCTACACCTTCTGCATGTGCCCGGGAGGTGAGGTTATCGCCGCTGCATCGGAAGAGGGCGGCGTGGTGACCAACGGCATGAGCGAACTGGCGCGCAATGGACAGAATGCGAATTCCGCGATCATGGTCGGCGTGACGCCCGCGGATTTTCCCGGCGACGACCCTTGCGCGGGCTTTGAATTCCAGCGCCAATGGGAGCGCGCGGCATTCGCCGCCGCCGGCAGCCGGTATCACGCGCCGGCGCAGATGCTGGCCGATTTCAATGGTCGGCGCGCATCCACGCAACTGGGGGCGGTAGTGCCAACCTATCGCCCCGGGGTGGTCCCGTCGGATCTGAGGCGATGCCTGCCGGAGTATGTGTGCGATACGATTAAAAAGGCGGTGCGTGCGTTCTCTCATCAGCTTAAAGGCTTTGATCTGCCCTATGCGGTACTGACCGGCGTGGAGACACGCAGCTCATGCCCGGTGCGATTGACGCGGGGCGACGATCTTCAATCCAGCATCGGCGGCGTTTATCCGGCGGGAGAAGGCGCCGGCTATGCCGGCGGCATAATGTCCGCGGCGGTTGACGGGATACGCGTAGCCGAGGCGATTATCGGCCGATATGCTCCGCCGGGGTAAAATGCTTTTCAGCCGCGAATGCGCCGGATGACTCCGGCATTCTAATCCCCCGACGTGTCCGGCGCCATCGTAATGTCCGCCCTGATAAACGCCAGGTCCACACCGATGCTCGATTTGAACCCGTCGGCAAGCATGCCGATCCCGGATGTGCAGCGCTCCAGCGCATTGATCTCTTTCAACTTGTTGTTGCGCATGCATGAAGAGGCCGCGATGGCCCGCGCTTCCTGGAGACACAGCTCCTCGAACGGTCGTCTGCCGAATCGGGAGCAAATCCCCACAAAGATCCATCCCTTCGTGCCATGCGAATCGCTCACCCTGGCGCGGAGTGTCGGGATCACAAAAAAAGCCACTGATTGACAATCCCCAAAGAGCATGGTATAATTATATAATGGATTAATGGACCCAAAGCCTGTGTGCCGGAATATGCCTGCTATGCGATCACCTGCGATCAAGAACGCAATCAGGGGCGCCGCGAAAACGGCTTCCGCTGCTGATCCCCGGATCACGTCCGGTTTCAAGCGCCTGCTTGCCGATATTGAGCGTATTAAGGAAATCAGCTCGGGAATCATCTATATGATCGATGCAGAAGGCCGTTTTACTTTTATTAATCGGGCCGTTGAAGATCTTCTGCATTATAAACCCGAAGAGCTGATCGGCCAGCATTTCTCCACCATCCTGCTGCCGATGGAAATACAAAGGATCAGCCGGGATTTCGTTTTGCCTCATTACAAAGGGCAGGTGACCGGTCCTGACTCGGCGCCCAAACTTTTCGACGAGCGCAGGACGCATAATCGTAAAACGCGAAATCTGGAAATCCAGCTTGTCGCCAAGGAGAACCGCGAGAGCAAAGTGATGGTAGGCGATGTTACCGGTATCCTTTCCTCCGAAGGCACGTATAGCCTGGTGCCGGCAAAAAGCCACGCCTGGAACCTCGAACCGGTTTTTATCGGTAGCCAGGGCATTATCTACGATATAACGCGCTATAAAGAGATCGAGAATGAAAAGATGGCCCTGGAAGAACACCTGCTTGAAGTAGAACGATTGAGTGCCGTCGGCAGATTTGGAGGGAATATCGCTCATGAGCTGAACAATAAGATGAGTACGATCATCGGCTTTGCGGACATTGTCAAAAAGAAATACGCTGCCGGAAATCCGGACCTGGCCGAATGCATCAATTCGATTATCGCCACAACCCAATCGGCCGGCGAACTGTCGGGCAGGCTGCTTGAATTCATCCAGGACCCGTCCTATTCCATGGTCCGGGTCGATCTTGATGCGATCATTCAGCGAATGGTAAAACTGCTTCGCCATATCATTGCCAGCCAATTGCAGGTTACCTATCATTGTCATACTACCACGAAAACCATCACGGGCAATGCGACTGAAGTGCAGAATGCATTGCTGAATCTGGTCATGCGGCTCAGCGATCTGATGACGGATGCCGGCGACATCATGCTGGCGTTGCGATCGATCACCATTGACCAGGCGTTTATCGAAAAGCATTCTCTTGTCGGCAATTATGGGGAATATCTGGTCATCACCCTTATCTGTACCGGCATTGGAGATGAATCAGTCACGTGCGCCCAGTTTTTTAATACCCTTCTGAACAGCAGCCGCATAGCGGATGCCGCCAAATCGGGCGTCGCCACGGTCCACCAATGTCTTAAGGCGCATCGCGGCTTTCTTGAGGTTGTCCGCGAACAGGGGAAAGGAACCCGCATTGATCTCTATTTCCCCGCAAACGGTTATCATGATAAAGGTTAACGCGGATTTTTCTGTACCGCCCCTTTTAGCCCAAATAGTATCTTAAAAGGCTTCCGGACGCGCCGGCTCTGCTTTATTGATAAAAGCGGAAGTGGCATTTCCTGAAGACGCAATATCTGTTGCCAAGTCCCGGCATGTTAACGGATACTTACGAGAGGATCCCGGAAAAGGCGCTGCATGAAATCATCCCGATGGTCGATACTTCTCATTTCGCCGCGATCATCGCGGTCAAGCCGCCGGCTGCAGGTGCCGCAGGCGCTTTGTATCGCCCTGCTGATCGCGGCAGCGGCCGGACTGGGCGGCCTGGGCAATGGGCTGTGGGCCGCCGGATCCCGACTGTATGTAGACCTGTGCCTGCACAACGAACGTGTCGAAAACGCCAAATTAATGAAGACCATCGGTTTTTTGCGGTCATTTACAGATGATCATTCCGACCGGATCCGGCGGCTTGTCGGCTTCGAAGACCAGACCCGCCTGCGTTTTGGCATGAACACGATTTCCAGCGATATCCGCAAAGCCGGCATCGGCGGCCCGCCAAGTATCGAGGAGATCGTGCTTGCATCGCTTAACGATTTAAATGTGGCGCGTACCGACACCATCCGTGAGCGCATTGCTTCGTTGGAACGCCAGGTGGACCTGCAGAAGTCGACGTTTTCACGGATGATGAACCAGGTGGTGCGTCGCTATGATTACATGGCCCAGCATCCATCCATCTGGCCGGTGATGGGCGGAAGAATCACGTCGCTGTTCGGTTCCCGCGTACATCCGTTTTTTGAGCAGCGGGCTTTTCATGAGGGAATTGACATAGCCAATGTCATCTGGACCCCGGTCTATGCGACCGCAGACGGCATTGCCTCGTTCGTCGGCTATAAGGGCAGTTTCGGCAACACGATTATCATCGAACACCAGAACAGCGGGTGCGAAACGCTGTATGGACATCTGCAGCAGACCGCCGTGGTCCCCGGCCAGCCCGTGCGCCGCGGCGAACTCATCGGCTACCTGGGCACCAGCGGCCGCAGCACCGGACCGCATCTCCACTACGAAGTCCACCAGTTCAAACGCCCTGCAAATCCAATGGATTTTTTCCTGCCGACCGATACGATGGTTGACTGATCGATTTTTCATGGTACAATACAGATGGATGCGGTGGCCGCGCATGCGGGGGAGATGTATCATCTGCAACCGAAAGGAAGCGGCGTTTCGTGATCAGATACTGGATCCTGGCCGCAATCATCGGCGCGCTGACGACTGGCGCCGGCGCCGATAATGGCATTCTGTATAGTGCGGAAAACCGGCAATTGCCGGTGGGCGCGCGTCTTTCCGCGCTGGGCGACGCAGGCGCGGCCCTGTCGCTCGGAACACATGCGCTTTATTATAATCCCGCCTCGCTTTCGTTTCTGTCGAAGTATGAATGCTGGATCGAGGGCGCGTTGCTGTATGCCGGTCTTTCCAAACACGCGGCCATTGCCGGCGGCGCACCGGTGCAACAGGACCTTGCCATCGGCCTTCTGGTATCACCGTATTTTTCCGGCGGCATCCCCGTCTTCGATACGCTGCCCGGCACCTATGCGGACCGGCTGAGCGATCCCGCAATGCGATCGGATGGCAAAGCGGAAGGGGTCTTTACAAACGATCAATATGTTTCATTGCTCTCCATCGCCCGCAAATTCACCTTCGATTTGCCCCGTCCTTCGGGCATCGGCGGCCTGCCGTTGCCGCTTGACATCGGGCTGGGGTGCAATATTTCAGTTCTGGCGCAGACCATGGACCCCAAAGGGACGCTCCATATGGGTATGAATATCAATTGCGATGCAGGGGTGATCGTCCGCATCGGCGTCGATTATGATATGGCACGCAAAGAGGTATGCCGGCAATTCTGTCTGGGAGTGGGTGTGCTCAACGTGCTTCCCACCGCCTATATGTGGCTCCATTCGCCGTATCAATATGAAGAGTCGGTTTACAATGCGCAGTATTACGGCATATCATATGCTGATAAAACCGGATTTTTGCATGCCGATTGGATGGCCGCCCTGGACCTGCATCGGGCCAAAGGCGAGGCGGCCGGGGCAAACGCCGAGTGGGTGGAAACTTTGCACGCGGGCCTGGAGGCCCGCTTCTGGAAAATGGTTTCTATCCGGTGCGGCATTTCGGAGCGCACGCCGACCCTGGGCGCCGGCTTTGAATGGCGCAATTTTTTCATCGATTACGCGTTCCGCTTTGACGCTGTTGAATTTTCTCCGGTGCGGATTGCGGTGGGAGCAAGTTTTTAATCGCGGATCAGAGGTGCTTGAATTTTTCTTTCTCGCCGTAGAGCTGGCCGATCCGCACGGAAAGCTTGTCGTCGACGACGGTAATTTCCCCTTTTGCCATCAGTTTTCCCGAAATATATACATCGACGGGTTCCCCGGCCATGCGATTGAGCTGTACCAGACTGCCCTTTTTAAGATCCAGAAGCGAGCGGACGGACATGCGCGTCTGCCCCAATTGGACGGAAATAGGCATATCGACATCGAGCAGCATTTTTATGGTATTTGTCATAGTTGATCCATCCGCGGAATGGTCCTATTCCCCTTATCGGTATAATGCCGGAATTTCTTTAAGGAATCCGGATGTCAACAATCCGGCAATTGCCAGCACGATTACCATGCCTGCGCACATAATGGCCGCTGCTAAAAGCGGCAGCAGCACCAGCAGTATGCTCCGGCGGATGGTGATCCCGTTGATTTCCCGAAAGCCAATGATCATTATCCATGCTCCCCAGCATGCCGCGGCTGCAATCCCGAACAACGGGATGATTTGAAGGACCGAGGCGCTCTGCGAATAACAGAGAATGCGGAACGTGGATCCTATGCCCTTCCGCCTTGTACGCGTGAGCATGAAGAGAAGCTGGAAATAAAGTGCAGCAACGAACAGACCCGCCATTGCGGTTATTGGCGAGCACAGAAGGCTTTCTGGACTGAACAACCCGCCGGCTTCATCACCCAGATTGGAGAACAGGTTTATGAACAGACGGTTGTACCATACGAATCCGATCAGATTGCCGATTGAACCGGCCATCAACCCATAGAGCAGGGCCATACCGTTGTCCCGGCTTTTGGCCAGCGCTGCAAAGAATGCCGCGGGTTTGAAAAGCGCCTCCGCGGTCGTGCGCACAACGGCCGGTATGAAGCCGAGATCGCGTACCTGCTCCCAGGGGATTGACGCCGCCGATACATCGGCATTCCCGCATCGCTGTTCATCCAGAATCGCCTGGCCGCAGGATGGGCAGAACCGTCCGGATATTGACAGAAGAGAGGTGCTGCAGCGCGGGCATAGTGAAGATGCCATTGACATGGTTTTATAATACACTTGCGGTCGTGGACCGCGCAAGAGCGCCGGTCTGTCCTGTTTTCCGCACGGCATGCACAACATATTTTCCAAGAGTCCCTTATTCGAAGGAGAATCCATGTCCGCAATTCTGCCGCGGGCGCGGCAGCTTGAATTCCAGGAATGGGAATTCGGGCTTTTCATTCACCTTGGCGTTTATACCTATAATGATCTCCCGGGATCGAAACGAGACGATCCGAATACCTTCAGTCCACGAAAACTCGATTGCGGGCAATGGATCCGTACGGCACGCGACGCGGGCATGCGCTATGCGGTCTTGACCGCAAAACACCATGACGGTTTCTGTCTCTGGCCCACCGCGCACGGCGACTTCTCCACTCGCCAAAGCCGCTGGCGCAGCGGCAAGGGCGATGTCGTCCGGGAATTCACCGATGCCTGCCGCAAATACGGCCTGAAAACAGGCATCTATTATTCGCCGTACGACGCCGCCATGCCTCTTTACAAAAGTGATCCCAAAGCATACGACGATTATCTCATTGCGCATATGCGCGAACTGATGGGCAATTACGGACCCATCGACATCATCTGGTTCGACGGCGCGAATTCCGAAGGCCATCCGTTCGACTGGCCGCGCATTGTCGTCGAGATACGGCGCATGCAGCCGGAGATCCTCTTCTTTAGCATGGGAGACCCGGATTATCGCTGGATCGGCAATGAATTCGGCCTGGCAGGCGTTCATACCTCGGCCATTGCCGCCACGGAATACGCCCTGGACCCGGCCCAAAAGAGCGTTCTCCGCTGGCTGCCGGGCGAAGCCGACTGCCGCATGCGGCGCCATTCCTGGGGCTGGAGCGCCCACGATGAGCATACTGTCAAGTCGATCGACGAACTGATGGGGCTCTATTATTATTCCATTGGCCGAGGGTGCAACCTGCTTCTCAACATCGGGCCCGATCCGGATGGATTGCTGCCTTCCGCCGATGCCCGGAGGCTTTTGGAGTTCGGCCGCGAAATCCGGCGCCGGTTTTCGTCGCCGGTCGCCACGCTTGACAAAATAGAGCGCATGGGAAACCGGTGGATATTCCAGAAACCGGATTTTACTCTGGTCGACCATGTGGTCCTGCAGGAGGACCTCCGCTATGGAGAGCATGTCAAACGGTTCGCGCTGCAGATCCATCAGGGCGATCCGCACAACGATCGCATGCCGCCGATCACGCTCTGGGAGGGCACACACATCGGCCATAAGGCCATCGTGCGCATTCCACCCGTGGCCATCATGAACATGGTCGTGAATGTTCTGGAGGCGGACGGCGAAGTGCATATGCGCAACATCGAATACCATTATATCGGCGAAAACCGGCCGGTTGCAGTCACGGCTGCGAGCGCAAAGACGCGAAAACAGGCGCTGCGCCGCATGCGTGCAAAGCCGGCCCGTCGCGCCCGCTTGGCAAAAAGGCCGGGAGAAAAGGAGCACCGATGATCGTCGTTACCGGAGGCGCGGGCTGCATCGGCAGCGCGCTTGTGTGGCGTTTGAACCGGCGCGGGGAAAAGGATATCCTGATCGTCGATCATCTCAATCATACGGAAAAATGGAAAAACCTTGTCGGATTGGAATTTTCCGATTACCTCGATCGCGACCGGTTTATCCATGCATTGGAAGCCGGGGATTTCGGCAACCGTATCAGCCATATCCTGCATATGGGCGCGTGCAGTTCCACCACCGAAAGCGACAGCGCCTATCTGATGGAAAACAATTACCGGTACACCATGCGACTTGCCCTGTGGCGGGAGCGGCACGCTGCAACGCGTTTGATCTATGCCTCCAGCGCCGCGACGTATGGCGACGGCAGCGTCGGCTATTCGGACGATCTGTTAAAACTTCCGTTGCTGCGGCCGCTGAATATGTACGGCTATTCCAAGCATCTTTTTGATCTGCAGGCGCTGCGTCGCGGCTGGTTCTCCTCTATAGTCGGGCTTAAATACTTCAACGTCTTCGGCCCGAATGAAAACCACAAAGGCGATATGCGCAGCGTGATCTGCAAGGCGTTTCCGCGGATGCGCGACGAAGGCCGCATAGGCCTTTTCGCGTCCGGCAACCCCGCCTTTGCCGACGGCGGTCAGGCGCGCGACTTCATCTATGTCAAGGATGCCGCCGACATGACGCTTTTTTTTCTGGACCATCCGGAGATCAACGGGTTGTATAATATCGGCAGCGGCAAAGCGCGCACCTGGAATGATGCGGCCGCGGCCATGTTTGTTGCATTCAATAAAAAGCCGGTGATCGAGTACATCCCGCTGCCGGAGCACTTGCGCGGCAAATACCAGTATTTTACGCAGGCCGACCTTGCCAACCTGCATAAAACCGGCTGCCGGTATGAATGCATGGATCTGAAAGAGGCGATTCGTGATTATGTACAGAATTACCTGGTCCCGGACGCCCGGCTTGCGTCCTGAGCAATCGCGGGACCTTAAATTCCGATTTACTTTTTCGCGCGCATGATCGATATACTATATTAGGAACAGCCTATGCGACTATCCTCTGCAATCCCACTGACATTTCTGATCGCGCTTTGCTGCGGCGCCGCGGCATTTGCCCAGCAGGAGGAAGGCGGCGATTATATCCATTACCGTCTGGGCGTCAAATACAAGAATGAAAAGAAATACGACCTTGCCATTCAGGAATTCAAGCGTGTCCTGGCCTCCTATCCGGATAATTACAACGCCTATATGCATTGCGCTGAAATCCGCAAATTGCAGGGCATGCCGCGCTTGATGATTTATGACCTTAAGAAGGCCCTGGCCTACAATCCGGGCTGGAGCAAGGCAAACAAACTCCTTGCCGAAGCCTATGAACAAGACGGCCAGCTGCAGAAGGCCATAAACGAGTTGCAGGTTTACCAGCAGTCATGCGATCCGGCCGAACGCGACAGCATTCAAAACAAAATAGACTGGCTGGTTGCCAGGGTAAGCGGCGAAACCGCGCTGCCGGTGGCCGGCGGCGTTCCCGGCGATACGGGAAAGCATGCGGCCGCAAGCGCCGGGCCAAAGAAAAAACAGCCCGCTGCGCGGGTCCCCAAATCCGGCGAAACCGCACTGCGTCAAGTGTACGCGCAAACGCTGAATCCTTTGGCGCAGGAGGCGTTCAACGAGGGTGTGCGCCTGTACGGCGAGGAGAAATATGATGCATCGCTTGATTATATGCGCAAAACCATTCAGCTCCAGCCGGGCTATCCTGGCGCGTATTATTATGCCGGCATGATACGGCGGCGCCAGGGCCAGAACGACAAAGCCAAAACCAATTTCCAGAAGGCCCTCTCCTATGCCGATCTGGGCCATAATGCCTATTTCTACCTTGGCAAGATTTACGGAGAAGAAAAGAACTACCCCGAAGCGATAAAAAACCTTCAGATGTACCTCGGCCTCACCACCTATGATGCCGGCAAGGAAGAGGCCCGCACGCTTATTGAAAAATTCGGCGGCGCGGTCAAGGCGATGGAGGTGCAGAAACCCCAGAGCGTGGACATCAAAGGCGTTGCCGAGAGCGACCTGCGCACCGAAATTGAAAAAACGGAGCCGGATGTTCCGGCAATGCCCATTGAAATGCGCATTGATTCCCTGCTCAGCATGTCGGTGGTCGACACACTCACACCGCAGGGCTCGGCCATGCTTTCCGGCGTGCGTCTTTTTGCCGCCGGCAAGTTCGACGCCGCCATCAAGGAATTCAAGCAGGTGCAGCTTTCGTATCCGACCACCGACGCCGGCGCCCACTGCGCGTACGACATCGGCATCTGCTATATGAAAATGCGGCTTTATCCGAATGCCGAGAACCAGTTCCAGCAGGTGATCGAACGGTATCCTGCGCACCGTCTTGCGGCGCAAAGCGCTTTTTTCAAAGCGCTCTCCTACACCGAACGCCGCGAGCCCGCTATGGGTGAAAAGCTCTTCCGCGATTTCATCCTCAAATACCCCAAACATGACTGGATCGGCAAAGCGTACGAAAATCTGGGCGACACCTATGTCGACATGGAGCAGCATAAAAAGGCGATCGACGCCTATACGCAGGCAGCGGGTCTGGCCACCAATCCCACCGACCAGGTGGTAGTGGCCTATAAAACCGGCATATCGTATTCCTCCATTGCCAATCCCGCACGGGCCATGGAATGCTTCAAGCGCGCCATTGATACGGGGGAGAAGTACTCGATTTACATACGCGTGCCCGATTCATACTATAAAATCGCCGATTACCAGTACCAGAAAAAGGAATTCAAAAATGCGCTGGCAAACTATGAACAGGCCACCCGCAAATATCCCGGCTACCAGGACACGCCATGGGGACTGTTCCAGATAGGCAATGTTTATCGCAATCAGAAAGAGTACCAGAAAGCCATCGACACCTATAAGCTCCTAATCCAGAAATACCCCGACGACTACTGGGCAAAGCAGGCGCAATGGAAGCTGGATGATACGATATGGGAGCACGAGTATCAGGCGGTGCTGCGCTGAAATCCCATGGCCCGGGCACGTGCCCTGATCGGCATGAACGTATCCCCCCCCGAAAGTATCTACGCACATTGTCAATAATTCCCGAAAGCCAACCTATAATCCTCCGGTGGTTCGATGCTTGCCAAACCAGGTCCCGGAAGGTATTTTTATAGACACGAAATGGCGGAAACGTCATGAGGCGCGGCCTCGGAACGCTTGAATTGAAGCGCATAAACTGGGGCGGCAGAACCTTGCAGCCCAGGCCCGGAGAATTTTAATTCCTATCAGCCGGCGGAGGAGCTATGCGACAGGCGATAATGGGGATTTTGCTGGCCAGCATTGTGATTTTGATGATGCAGTGCAGCGAAAAGGAGTCCCTTAATAGTTTAATGGGGAGAACGGAAATAGCATCGGCCGCAATCGACGACACCCTATACTTTATCGGGCCTGATTCTTTGCTGGATAGCGCAATTCTGCATGCTGATTCGGTCCTATGGCTTTATCAATTTCCAACAGCAGGATCCAGCAGCCTGAGCATAATAATGAAAGGGTGGAGCCAGGCCGATCTGGAAATTGAGACTTATGTCAACGGCGTGACAGGTGCCGTGCCACTTGACCGAGATAGTCTCGGCGTATTCATCGACACCGTGCTCATAGCCACCACTCCCCGATCAAACGCGGTGCCTCCACTTCAGGGCAGTCTGCTCTTTGCAAAGGTCGGCGACCAAATCCTTGATACTTTTCCACTACCCAATCCATGGTGAAATCAAGATTGACCTAAAAAGCAAAGGCAATTATTCCTACAATGTTCATTTACAGAGGAGTATGCGAACCCATGAAAGCGTTTAATCCGACATGCTGGTTTTCAGCCGTCCTCCTTTTTTTACCGGCAATTACCCGGGCAGGATCCGATGACAAGCTCGATTTATCAACCGAGGCCTCTTCTGCATATAGTAATTACGCTCAAAAGGGTTCCTATGAGGACGTGCCCTGGGTAGGTGAAGTACCTGCATGGAATTACTATGACATTTTCGGCAATCATTTGCTCGAAGGATTCTACCTCTATGGCATGTCGCTGGACAGGAATTCGGAAGGCGGCGGAACCTCGGCGATAAGCTTGCATCCTTTCCTCTTAAAGTGGATGAATGGGCTGGTACAGGTGGGAGATGTTTCCGACAACTGCGGCATTCTTGCAATGGTTGGCGACCGGGTAAAGAGTGAATTTACACCCTACACCTTCAAACAATCCTTGTATTGCGGAGTACGCATTGATGCTTTTTTTGATTTTTTTCATGGGGCAAATTCGGTATCTCTCATTACCTCTCGGATCTCCAATACTGGGACATATGGTATGCTTGTCGCCCGTGGCACAGAAACATCCAACGGTGACTGGCTCCATGGTGCTCATATAATGAAAAACATCGACGACCTTGCTAGCTTCGGGGCCACTTTTATTAACGCACACCACGAAGAAGGGTCGATGCCGAATAAATTCGATGGCGCATTGGCCGATTCCTTTCCGGAAAATACCCCGACCGCGCTGACCCTCTACGGCGTGAATGGCCGATGCAACCTTCCACAGCTCAAGCTGGAACTCGATGGCGAATACGCGAGGAGCCAGGAGGTGTTTGGCGGTTCATTCAAACCCGATGCCGGCAATGTGGCCACCCTGAAAGCACGATGGAACATGATCGATCAACTGAGATTCGGCGGGGAAAGCTACCTTATCCAGTCCAGATATAAAACAACTTTTTCCGATCCGGTCCTTCCGCTGGGAGATGCTTTGGGCAGCGGAAAATATCTCTACTCACTTATTGAAGACAACGATGACCGGGATGAATATCCGGAAAACGGTATTTCCAAGCTCAATACCGTGCCGCGGGGCGATTTCGACGGCGTTATTCCTCTGGAGTACGATAAGGACAAAAACGGCAAGCATGATTTTGAAGAGGATTTCCTCAGCTACGACTGCGATCCCCCCAGATCAAAGCTTTATTTTGACAGAAACAATAATGGGGTCCCGGATGACATAGAAGACGATGCGTATCCCGATTATCCCCATGTTCCAAGCTATTACCTTCCCCGCGAACGATACTTGCGATACGATGACCTGGAAGGCCTATGGAAGACAGATACCAGCGATGGCCAGGTGAGCAAGGGACTACTGGGCTTTCACCTGTATGGGACCTATACATTTTTTCAAGATCTCGATCTGACCCTCGGTGGGATAATGGAAAACAGCGAAAAGAATTCTTTCCAGAAAAGATACGAAGATACAACTGTGATCGGCACAACGTATGATCCCGAAAACGCGACGACGTTCTACTCATTGGTTCAATATAAAAAAGACATGGGCAAAGACAAATATCTTACTATTCAAAACTACGCGCGCAAAATTCAGGACAATATTCCCAACCACACACAAACCTTTTCCTTTGGCATGGATCCCGCTGCGGGTAAAGAAGGCACCTTGTATAACTACGCGGTGGACCAACTGGATTACCGGGACGCATTTGTCGAAATGCTCATCGCAGAATATACGCTATTCAAAAACCGGGGCTTTAATTTTACGACCAGAGGAAAATATGAATTTACCAAACATCTACCCCATCTCGATTTTAATTACCAGGATGCGAATATTTCGTCGGCAACCCTGGTGAATAAATGTCAATACATCTACCTTCTCCCTGTGCTCAAGGACATGTTCCTCATCCCAAAGTTCAAAGACATGGTTGAGTTCATGGGCTACGGCCCCCGATCTGATCTGCTTGACAACAAGTACCGGCGCGGCACCATGTCCAATGCCGCGTATCTGGTCTACGAGTGGAAATTCACCCAGAAAACCGCAATCACTTCCGGTCTGCAGTTCACGGCATTCAATGATTTTTTCAATAATGACGAGAACTTTTATCATGGCAATTTCACCATTCAACTGTTGATGAAAGACCGATATACCGGACTGAACACAATATTGACAACAGGTTTTTCGAAATACCGATACACGTTTTACAATGCACCGGGAATAGCGCATAATCCGCTGAATAATCCTCATAGGATTACCGACAATATCTCTTCCTATGACTGGTTTCTAAAAATTCATTGCGGATTCTAGAAATTGCAGGAGGATGCAGCATGGTTTCTAAAAAACTGCTATGCAAATGTATGCTATGCATCTCCTTTATGTGGGTTGGCGGCCTGCACGCGCAGGACAATCTTTCCCGGGAACTGAAGGCAATTTTTCCCGTGACCTGTGTTTCTCCCGGATTGGCCAATGGTCTGGCAAAAATGTTTGAAACGCAATACAAGATCCCCGTCAAAGTCATCAGTCTTTGCACCGGGGATGCCATCCATTTTATCAAAGAACACGAGGGTATCGAGGACGTTGATGTGATGATAGGGCATGACTATGAAGCCGAGGAAAGATTTGCAAAGGATGGATATGCGGTCAATCTCCGTCCGGTATGCTATTCCGATTTTGTTCTGGTGGGACCATCGGATGATCCGGCAAAAATCAAGGGCATGAAGAGTGCAATCAAGGCTCTGGAATCGATCGCCAAAGCAAAGGCAACCTTCTGTTCAAGAGCGGATTCATCCGGATCGCATGCCTTGGAGATGAGGTTATGGAAAAAGACCAAAATCAATCCGGAAGGTAATTGGTATATTAAAACAAAGGTCGGCACCTCGGAAACATTGGTTATTGCCGCCAGAAAAAAAGCGTACTTTATTACCCATTGGGCGTCCTATGAGCAGATGCTGGAGACGATTGATCTGGTGCCGATGGTAGAGGATACGGTTAACCTTTTAACGAATTATGATGTATTGGCGATAAATCCGGAGAGATTCCCCAATGTGAATTATGTTCAGGCGATGTTATTCATCGGTTTTTTAACCTCTCCCGATATCCAGAAATACATCGGCGAGTTCGGCATAGAGAAATTTCATCGGCCGGCGTTTATACCGCTGGCCGTCAAATCTACTCAACCGCACAAGGAAAAGAAATGAGATCGGCTTTTCGGAATTCAGCTGTCCTGATGGTTCTTGTTTTTGTCAATATGCATTTTGTCTACGGAGAATTTAAAGCAAAAAACGTCTTTATCGTGGTCGGCGATCAATTCAGGCACGATGAATCGTTCGGCGACCGGACGCATCAATATATCCCTCATCTTTGGAATGACCTGGTGCCAAACGCCAGTCGCTGCGTTACCTTTTACGGAAATCCGTCCTATATGGCCATGGTCCATCTCGCCATTCTCACCGGCTCCTGGAAAGACCTTCGTCGCATGCAGCCCGATGAAATACCCGATCAACCAACCATCTTCGAATATTATCGCAAGAAATCGGGGAAAGATGAAAAATCGTGCTATTACATCACCAGCAAAAAGAATCTCAATTTCATGAATTACAGCAACCATGAAGAATATGGAGAAGACTTTGGCGCCACTGCCGAATACACAAAGCAGCCCAACAACGATGAGGAACTTGTTGTAATACTCACTTCCTATCTGAAGAAAAACCATCCTTCCCTTGTTTTTGTAATCCTCGGTGGAGCAAAAAGTTATGACAAGAAGAAGAATCCGGATGACTATGCGCGATATCGGAAACAATTAACGGCAATGGACGCCAATATTTACAAAATCTGGCAGGCAATTCAGGGGGATGAAGTATACAAAGATAAGACCGATTTCTTCTTTCTCAACGACCATGGAGACCTTCTTTTGCAGGAGGATTGCGATGATGAATGCAAAAGATATCTGGTCATAGTGGCACTGGGTCCGGATATTAAGAAAAACTATTCCGTTGAAAATACGTGGCGACAGGTAAATATCTGCCCAACAGTAGGGAAAATTCTCAATTTTCCCACTCCCTATGTTGCGAAAGAGGCAACGCCGATAAATGATTTCTTTTTAAACGGTGGAAAGTAATATGCTTACCATATCCAGGTTGAGATTGGCCAGCCAGATCGTCTGTTTCCTGATCATCGTATATCTTGGCTATACGGGGATTCGAATTATCCAGTGGAATGAAATCATCCTGACGCTTCCTACGCTGAGTTGTTACTATACCGATCACCGCATAGCCAGCTGCTTCCTGCGCTCCCTGCAGGAGGCGCTGTCCGGCGGTTGGAAGGTCGGGTACACCACGCTGATCGCGCCGATACTTCTGTTTGTCATTCTTGGCCTGATCTTCGGGCGTTCATGGTGCTCATGGGTCTGCCCGCTGGGTTTTATTCAGGATGTTTTCACCCGCATCAGAAAATTTTTCCACATAGGCTATTACAACCTGTCGGACAATCTCAAAGTTGTGTCGATATTTGCCAGATGGTTCTTTGTGATTTCACTTGCAAGTATCGCCAT
>Ga0315289_10005289_pt1 | contig 19094 bp, 31 predicted proteins | sample YL17G11_40_MG_FD_203452 | JGI IMG/M metagenome (GOLD analysis project Ga0315289, IMG submission 203452) | Sediment microbial communities from Yellowstone Lake, YNP, Wyoming, USA - YL17G11_40 | ecosystem: Environmental > Aquatic > Freshwater > Lake > Sediment | place: USA: Wyoming | collected...
CGCTAAATGGTGTAGCACAAGTAGGACATTTTTCCTGTTGGAACAATTTCATTTGAGTGTCCAAGTGATGTATATCATGTTGGATTTTAATTCTTTGTTGTTGAAAAAGCTGATATGATCGATTTATCTCATCTTTTTTCTTTTCAAATTCTTTCTTTTTATCGTATCCTTCTTGAAGTTTAGGTTTATATTCTTCAAGTTTTTTCGCCAATTCCTTAATTCGATCTGTATTATCCTGATGTACTTGTTCTTTTAACTTTTGTAATTCTTTTACAGCCACATCGATGTTATTTTTAAGAGACATAATTTCTCTATCAAATAATTCCATGTTCATCTTAACCTCACGTAAATCCCTTCTTACTAATTCGTTCATTTTATTAATGATCTCCATAGCGAATAACTTATCAATGATGATTCTCTTATCATGAGGTGTCATTGATATAAAGGATTTAAAGTCATTTATACTTAACGAAATAATGTTCGAGAAGATATGATAGGGCAATCCAGTTACTTCGAGGTCTATATATGTTTGGTAATCTGTAATTCCTGCTTTCCCGATATCTTCTTCATTTTTATTAACTGTTAAACTTGAAGGAGAAAAATTACGTTCAATAGTTACAAGTGTATCTGGTGATGTTTCGTCAACGCCCTTTATCCATCCATGTTTATTAAGACGATTTGCGATTTCATCTTTTTTGAATCGATCAAGTTTTCCGTAATAAAGAATTTTAGGGAGATTAACGAAAAAAGACTTACCATTGCCATTTTTTCCAAGAACCATCCAAAGTCCTCCTTCATCTGGTAATTCAACAGATTGTAATTTATTTCCGAAGGGGCCTATGTTACGCCATTCAATACTTCTTAACTTCATAAATAAAGTGTTTATTTTTATATAGCGTCGGGATCGAAAGTTTTACAACAAAGAGGGCCGAAGCCCTCTTTTATAATAACCTTGTGACGATATTAATGTTGATTAGAATTTAGATCCGCATATAGGGCAGAACTTGTGTGTTGATTTTTTTCTTTTTGCTCCACAGCCTGTACAGTAAACACTTAAGTCTTCTTTTACAACTGGTCTTTGAGATTCTGGAAGAATCGTCCAAGTAGTTTTCCAAGAATAATATGTGTTAAATGTGGTGTTGTCATACGTAAATGATTGATCTGAGGCTGAGCCTTTTTCAACTCTACCTGTTTCTAATGGAGCTGCTGGAGGTGCTGCAAAAGCGAAGTTATCTACAAGATTGTCTATATTTGCATCTAAATTTACAGCATTACATGAACATAGAAAAATTCCTTCTGCACTTCTTGATTTTGCAGATTTTAATGAATTAGAAGAATTTCCGATTTTAAACTCACCTGAATTTCCAGATGTAAATGTGGGGTTGCCTGCAATTGGAGCTCCTGTCGTATGATTATAATACGTCCAAGTTGGATTATGTGTGTATGTTATTGATCCGCCCCAATTTTGATATTGAAGTGGCTTGTATTCGTCAAAGAATTCAACGTCTACAATTCCATTTAGTGCAATTGCTTTTTTGACACTTGGATTGTTTCCATCGACTTCATAAGTTTCGAATAAGAATTTTCTAGCTTCATCAAAGTATCTCTCAAGAAACACTCTTTCAGCAGGTCTCAAAACGATACCTGAACCGAGAGATTTCCCGTTCAAACTAATTTTTGCTAAAATTTTTGATTGTGTTGGATTGAAGAGTTCGATTTCGAATTCTTCACCATTGTTTAAATAAATGGTGTAATTTCCGTACTGTTTTACTCGTTGACGACCTTTGGTCACAAATACTGTAGGCACAGTTGCCTGTTGAGTTTGATAATTTATTGTCATTTTCCTTACGTTATTTTATATTTGAGTGTTTATTCATTGGTATTTCTCCAATTCGAATGTTCTTACGAACACTAAACCCTCAATCACAAGGTTACTATAATTTATATATCATTGAATTTAAAAAGTTTTACTCTTTATTCAATATTTTTTTCACAAAATTTTCTGCGATCTGATCTCCGAACTGCAAAGAACAAATATCTCTTGCTTGATCAAAAGGTAAAAATGCCTGAACTCCTTCAACTTTTAATACAATACCCGAATTCGCAATAGGATCAAATCCTATCACTTGGTATTCTGATGGAGGACCAGAAACGTTTATTCTTTCAACATTTGTTCCGCCATTTACTGTACGTAATTTGTAAAGTGCTACAGCTACTACGTTTTCATCTATTTCTTCTTGCGCAAACATCTTAATCTTCGTCTTGTAAATATATCAAAACAATTTCAGCAGCAAGGCCTGATGCGCAGCTTCTTCTATCGTCTCGGTACTCAATTTCAAATGGAGATTGGCAAACAACGTCCCATCCATTTTTTTCTAATAATTCAATATCTTCTTCGTTCATCTAATTCTTCCTTTTTTATATTTTTCCATATCTTTAAACATTGTGCCGCATTTTTTACAAACAAAATATTCATCAACTATCCATGAAGAATATCCGGGGCCAAATATCCCATTATCTTTTCTTTTTTCAATGTGATCTTTTGAGGTTGATTTACATGAAGGACATTTAATTTTTTTAATTCTATCGGCTTCTGCTTTTTCTTTAGCATCAATTTCTGCTTGCCTTGCAGCAACAGCTTTTTCATACCAATCTGGATCCAATTCAACAGGTTTTCCAAAAATTCCTTTTTCTTCAAGTTTTTCTATTGCTGATTTTAATTTAGGCATATCAATAATTCATTAATTTAAATATTTCTTCTGACATTTCCTCTAATGATTCCACGATAGGAACTTCAGGTCTTGATAATTTTGTTTGATAAAGCACATCCGATTTTCTTTCGTACTCAGGATCTATTCCAACAATCATTGGAACTTGACTTGAAAGTCCATATCTTCCAAGTTCAAAAAGAACTATTGGATTGAGCGAACCTCTTGAAAACCAATAAATGATAATGTCAGCATTTAATAACTGCGCAAATTCCCATGTAATTTGTGATTCCGTTGCAGATGGATCGTTAATAGGAAAGTTTTTTCTACGAGGGTTATAAACTGTAAGATTAGGAATTTCTTTAATATCATCTATTAAAACTGCTTGCCAATCAGGACAATTTGTTATCCCACCTGCCAAAAACAATTTAATGTTATGAACATTTTCAACAGAATAAACTTCATTAGTTGCTTCAATAATTAGTGCCATTATTTTTTCTTTTTACGGGTTGATACTTTAGTTTCTTTTATCTTTTTTGCTTTTTCTTTTTTTACTTTAATTTTTACGTTACATTTAATAACTGTACGTGCTTTTGCGATTAAAACTTCAATTGATTCGTTTTCATATCCAAATCTTGCATCGCCTTCCATTAAAATGTATAAATCTTCTCCTATTTGATCAGCAACATTTTTTAAATTATCAAAATCATGAGTAACATTTAAATCGCCGTACCAAATTTTTCCATGTGAAGCAGTTATAACGTTAGCGTTAAAAATAATAAGATCACCTTGATGTTCTTGACAATAAGTACTTTTTGACGCACCTATCATTCTTCCTATCGTTAAACCATTTGTGGCGAACACTACATAAAAGTGTGGTTCTTCTTGGAATTCGGAAGGAAATTGATCCGGATAATATATTTCATTAGGCCCCATTTTCTATATCTTCTTTTGATGCTTTTTCGTAATATCTTCTATTCATTAATTTTAATCTAACCAATACTTCCATTTGATGTCCAAGATCAGTTATACTCATTTCTAATAGTGTTAAAATATCTCTTATATCAACACCTTCTAACAATCCATTTAAATCTTCTTCAATTCGCTTTCTTTCACTTATAGTTTCAATCTTTTTGTATTTACAGTCCTTTAATATATCTATAAATTTTGTTAAATTGAAAATGTGTATGTATTTGTCAGGAACAATAATGTCAGTATAATTGTTGCCTAATATTTTTATGGCGTCAATTAAAGAAAGTTCTAATATTCCTTCTAAAGTTATTCTTTGAAATATAGGTGAGAATTCATTTAGAGTGCACTCGAATGAATTATCTTTAGGGATAAAGGTATATATGCCTTTAGTATTTCCAATGTCGCTCCTTTTCGTGTGATAAGGAGAGCCTATATAGATAAGGTTTCCTTGCTCTTGTCTTTTATGAATATGTCCAGAGAATAATTTTTTAATACTTTTAAATTTACTAAAATCCGTTCCAGTAGTTTTAATTTCACGACCATTATCATATCTAAAACCATTAATATCTGAGTGTGTAAATATGTAATCAAATTTGTTTGCACGAACATAACTTTCTTCAGTTTCTTTATTTCCTATCCACGGAAGTACAAGAATTTTTGTATCGGCATTTGTAAGTATCACAGGTTTCTCATAAACAAACACATTAGGAATGTATCTGAATGCGACAAGAGAGTTTACATCTGTATCGTATTTTTTGTAAATATCGTGATTTCCGGTTAAGAAATGCACTGGTAATATTTCTGAAAGTTCAAGAACAATATCTTTGGAGCTATTCATCACATAAATATCTAACAATTGTCTATTATCAAACCAATCTCCGAGAATGAAAAGGATGTCTCCTTTTTTACGATGCTTTTTAAGATAGGGTATGTAAAATTTTCTAAAAAAGCTTATTTGGTTTTGCAGCCACTCTAATGAGTTTGCCCTTACGCCAAAATGTAAATCTGATAATAAAAATATGCGATTATATTGTAGTTCTTTCGTTTCAACTTTATACTGCTTTAAATCAATCATAGAGTTTTGTTATTTTATCTTAAAACAACCTTTTTGTTTTAATTCTATTTGAAAGACCGTACTTTTCGTTTAATTCTCTAAGTAATCCTTCTTTATCTAATACACCAACTTCAGCATAAAGTTGATCGTAATTAACTTGAAAAAATTCTGCAAACGCAATAAATATCTCCATATTTGTGTATTTCTTATTCTTTAAAAGTTTTTCTTTAAAGTAGTAATACATTTTTATGCGATCATTTCCATCTGCTCGTTTTGGTTTTTTATACTTTTCATAATAAGGTGATTTCTCAAAAATGGCGTACATTTCATCATCTAACATTTTTAATGTTCGATTTTCAATAATGTTTTCGCCTAATTGATCATCATATAAAGAGAGAACACTATCATGAACTTTCATTACTGCTCCAAAGTCTTCATAGGTTTGTTCTCCTTGGTTGTATGAATTGTTTATGATCTTATCTTCTTTAAGTTCATTTTTTGGTTTTGGTTTATTCCACATATCGTAGTTATTTTAAAATAGATTTGATCCTGTTAAATTAATTTGTTCGAATTCTGTACTTCCGGGTATTATTTCGGGTACTGATTCTAAAGGTTCTGTTTGTTTATTTATTGCTGTATGAATGTCTACTGTTGATCCTGGACGTTGACCTCTTGGATGTTTTTGACCTGCAGTTAGAGAATTTATAAAGAAATCCATGTCTTGAATTGGTGAATTTCTATCTTCTTCAATTCTTGCGTGTTTCCATTCTATTGTATATCGTTTTCGAGTATTCTCAAATCCGGCAACTCTATTTGCTAAACACTTTAAGAAATATTCACCTCTTGCTTTCATTTCTGCATTTGTTACAATACCGAAAAGTATGTCCACTGTATGTAATAAACCTGCAGATTCTGCAATCATCCCTAATCCTAAATCATTTGCTTCCCATCCACTTCTGTTTGTTTGAGTTACTGAAATAATAGCCCAGGCATTTTCCTGACCCATTGCTCTAATGTCCTCAGAAATTTGTTTGATTTTTATGTAGGTATTTTCACTATTTGCATTACGCCAGTTTTTCATAATGTTGATATAATCGATAAAGATATTATCGAATTTATATCCCAATATTTCTTGAGCCTTTTTTAAATATGCTGAAATATCATTTGCAGATGCTGCTGATGAGGGGAATTCTTTTACATGTAATTCACCCATTGGCTTTAATGATCTTGCTCTTAAATTTGCAAGTTTTTGTTTAAGTAATGGTTGATCTTCTGTAAATTTAGAATAATCATCTAAAGGAATGTTTAACAAATTTGCTCCAATTCTTTCATTAACTAATTCTTCTTGAAGCTCTAATGTAATATATGCTGTGTTATATCCTTGTTGAACAGATTTTGCTGCCATATTACATAACCACATTGATTTACCTGATTTGGGCATGCCAAATAGAACCATAAGTGATCCTTTCCAATAACCGCCTTTAGTGCATATATCAATGTAATCATAACCTGTAGATGTACGAGCTAATCTTGTCTGTAAGTGAGAAGCTGCATCAAAGAAGTTCTTTCCCATATTAAAAGAAAAATCGATTGAAGTTTCACTTGATAACATGTGTCGTACTTTCTCAACTACTTCACTGGCATTATCTGCAGTTACCTTTGTAGTTTTCATGTATGCGATAGCCTTACGCATAACATTATCGAGGTTCCTTACTTGAATCCACGGACCTACATTATTTTCTAGCCATTCACTACCATATTGTGTTAAAAGCAACTTAGAATTATAAAGCCCCTCTAACATATCATTATTAAACTTTTCACTTAATCCTTTCATTTGGATTAATTGACCCATTTGTTCTTTTGAGGGTGGTTCTTTATAACGTAATGCGTGTTCTTTTGCTATTTCAAATATTTCTCTTATGTTTTGATTTGTAAAAAAATCAGGTTTGGCCGTGTTAAGAAAAATTTGATTGCTTAGAATGTAATGATAAAAGATTTGCTCTTGATATGCGTTAATCATATAGTATGTTTATTTTATTATATGGCTTTTTCCCATAAATGTTTAGTTACACGATAATTTGAGTACTTGAGTTTCTCAAGATATCCCATTTCAACTAATTTATCCAAATCTTCAGATAAAAGAGATGATATTCTAACTCTTGTTTTAAGGAAAGCTTCATGTGTTTTGAATTCCGATTCGTATCTTCTTTCGTTATCTAAAAACGAAACAATTTCAAACAACAAATCCTCATGTGTAGGATTATCAATTATACCGATAAGATTTTTTATTTTGCAAACTTTTTCGTCTATGGGCTTCATACTTAAAATACTTTAGATTTATAACAGAAAAAAGGTCTGAAGTTTTACTACAGACCTTTAATAAATTGTTAAAAAACGTTAGTCTTCAGGAATAAAGACAGGCATATCATCCGAATCACCCGAAACGAGATTTTCCATTTCACTATTTTCAGTATTAGCGTCTCCCATTTCAACATTATCGAGTAAATCTCCAGTAACCTCTGCAAGATCTTCCAATGATTCAATGCTTGGAAGCATAAATGTTTTTTTAATAATATTCTCATCTAATTGACGAAGTACATCTTCGGTAAATACTTTTGATGTATAAAGTTCTGAAAGAGGAACTTCTCCGCCTAAATGTTTACAAACTAACTTACGAGCTGTATCTTTTGGTTGTGCATATACTGTAGCTTTTACTATGTCTCCCTTTTTTTCTATTTCAGTTTCGAAAGGAAAACATTTCTTTTGTTCTACCGCAGATAATTTGTTGTACTCTTTTTCATATATCATGTTTCCTCTTACGATTCCGCATGTGTCCCACGTAACAAATTTTTCAAGACCTACGAAAGGATTAGGCTTTTTGTAGAATGGAATATGAATTTGAACTTTTATAGGACGAGCAAATCTTTGTTTGAAAGGATGCACTGTTACTACAATACCCACTTTCGTATATTGATCCAATCCCTGTTTCTTTACATGATCTTCCGAATCTTTATCAGTAAGTTTTGATTTTGTAAGTGTAAATATGATAGATGCGTTAAACATTGCACCACCACCTCCAGATATTGTCTGGCCTGGGATAAATGAACCTATAGATGCGTATGTGTGGTTGTTAATGATAAAAGGAATTGCGTTTTTAGCAAAATCATTTCCTATAACTCTAAACATTCTACGTATAGATTGTTGTTTAGTCATATCTCGTTTTCCAGAACCAGAAGTTGTATCTTCTTTTTCTTTTGTTGAAGATAAGTTTCCAAGAGAATCGAGAACAACGATAATTTTGGGTGGTGTTTTTCCAGCCTTTTTAATTTCGGCAATTGTTTCGTTAAGTTTTGCCGCTAAAGTTGCAAATTCTTCAATAGTAGTTACAGCTTCAAGGCGAAACTTACTTGTATCAATTCCGAGTTTTTTAACGAACTCGACATCAATTGATCCTTCTGAATCATAATAAATTGGGAAATAACCTAATGCTTGGGCACTTCTTACAATACTCATTGCGATGTATGTTTTTCCTGTGCCTGTTTCACCAGCAAACATTAATGAACGACGATTGGGCATACCTCCGAATAATGAACCACTTAACGCAGCATTTAATATGAAGGAACCTGTGCTAATCCATTCGTCTATTTTTGCATAAATGCTATCTTCAATGATAGCTCCATCAGGGGAGAACTTTGATAACATATCATTAAGTTCACTAAATGAGGATTTTTGAGATTTTTCTTGGTTTACACGTTTAGCCATAATTTAATATTTCTTTATTTATTCTATTAAATTATGGCCAAAAAGTTTCACTTATTTGAATATATTTTATGGTATAAGACCAGTTCGTTTTAGATCTTTTGCTTTCTTATATGCCGGTTCACTATTGTAATCAGATTTCAAGGCGTCATATCCTTTTGCTAAATTAAGAATCGGTGTTAAATCAACTTGTGCCAATATTGCTTTTCCTAAAATTTCTTTATTAAGACCATACGTATATCCTTTTTTAACATCTGCTAAAGCTTTATTTAATGCATCGTCAAGAACAGCATTTATTTTATCTTTCATTTTTTTAGCTTCATTATCCATTTTTACATCTAATAATGGAAGTTTTTTGGCCGCCCATTTTTTGCCTCTTTCACGTTGAGCTTTTGATGGATCTGGATCTCTCCATGAATCTCTTTTAGAAGTTTCTAATGGATCAACAATATTTTTTTGTTCTCTTCTGGATTTTACTTTTTCATCACGTTCTAAATCTTTTGAAATAGCTTCAACAGTTAAATCTTTATCAGCGTATTGGCTGAATAGTTTATCAACAATGTCAATAACTTGTCCCATTGTAAACGCATCTTGAGTAACTCTACGTCTTCCTCTTCTTCCTCTATAAGATGATTCACCTTTTGAATCATAGTTGCCTTCGCTTTTATTAACTTCAAATACACGAAATTTACTTTTGTAATTATCATGCGGAGCTATCATAAATAACGGTTCACCGTCTATTCTTCCGATAACCGCTAAATTAGTTTTATCTTTTAATGCTCTGCTAACGTTGCCGCCATCAAATCTTTTAATGGGGGTGACAATACTTTTTTCTCCTGCTTGATCACCATAATTGCCGCCCTTTCCCCATCTTTCTGCAAGATATTTTATCCAGTGTTTTGGTAATCCACTAAGTGGACTTGCGCCTTCAGTTATAAATTGAGTATTCATTTATATAAAATTATTTTATAAATTGTCTAAAAAGAAATTTAACGTAATATGTGCCATAGTTCTTGTATAAACCTACATTATGATTTCTTGCTGTAGTTGCTATTTTTGACATTTTAGCGCCTAAATAGCTTTTTCTATATCCTGTAACATTCTCAGGACCTCCTGATGAATATCCTGAATAAGCGGCTCCTGAAACATAAGGAATACTGACAAATAAACCTTCATTACTTTCGTATGGATAAGGAGATGATGTACTTATTGATAAATCCATTCCGAAAACTCTTTTCATATGTTTAACAAACTTTTCAGCAAAAGGTCTTACAATATCTCTTTTTCTATTAAGTTCAGCCTCGTATTTTGCTTTGTCATCTGCAACTTTTACTTGTTTAACACTTCCTGCTTCTTCATGTCCAAGTTCTACAGCTCTTTCAAGAAATATCTGTGCAACTCTGGAATCTTTACCAGCAATTTGTGCTGCAGCCAAATAACGACGATAAGCTTTTTCTTTATCTTTAATTAACTTACACATTGTTTCAGCGAGTTCTGCTGCTTTATAAGATTTGCCTTTTGATTTTGCGAAAATGTCTTCAACTCTTTTTAAGTCTTTTGCATCAGGTTTTTGGCCAATACCTAAATCATGAATAGGATCTGAATCTTCAACAAATTTTTCGTATAATTGTTCTCTTACTAATTTCACAGGATTGAATTATTTTATTCCAGCAAGTTCTGCTGCTCTTCTTAAGAAAATTCGGGTAACTTCCCAATTCATACCTCGTTGGGTTTTTGCTGCAAGATAACGTCGATAAGCTTTTTTAGCGTCAGTTATCAATTTACACATTGTTTCGGCAAGTTTTTCTTCCTTTGAAGTATCTCCTTTAGCTTTATCGATAATATCTCTAACTCGCATACGATCTTTAGCATCGTCAAATGTATCTCTATCCCATTTGTATTTTTCCGCTAATTTCTTAGCGTAATCAGGAAGAACACCGATACCCATATCATGTATAGCATCGCCTTCTTCTGAAAATTTTTCAAATAATGATTCTCTTACAAGTTTCACAGAATTAAAATTATTTTAAATAGACGAGCAATGGTTTAAATCTTGAGAAGATTCTTTTTTCAGCTTCTTCTTTTGATAAAAATCCGGCCCAGTCGATTTCATCCTTCTGTAATTTTGTTTTATCGATGTGTATAGGTGCCTTTAATTCGAGAATATAAAAATAAACTCTCTTATAAATATTACCCTTGTTGTCCGTATAATTTATATATCCTTTATCATTAGACTCAATTTGATCAGCAGTAAATTTTAATCCTAACTCTTCATATGTTTCACGAAGTGCACACGTCAAATGGTCTTCACCGTCTTCAATATGTCCTTTCGGAATACTATACGTTGCAAACCATTTTTGTCCTTTAGGATGTTCTAAAAGAATTTTATTGTCATAAAGGATGACTAAACCTGCAGATTCAACCATGATTAAAATGTTCCTAACCAAACCATATTTGCATCGGCCCAATCATACATATCCTGCCAAACATAGTCAAATTCATCTACATCTTCTGTATTTTCGATTTCTTGGATCATGTCTTCGTATTCCATTCCTACGCCATCACCCAATTCATCAACAACTTCTTCCACTTTAGATTGAAGTACAGGAATTAATGCTTCTTTAAATGCATCGAAATCCTCATCATCTTCATATTTTTGCCATATATCAGCAATGTCGATTTTAATTACCCAGTTTGCCATAGTTGTGTTTTATTTTATTTATTCAACATCACTTTCTGAAAAATTGTTTTCTGCAACTAAGGCTCTTTCAGACATAATTAAGCAAACTTCATAAAGGTTGATTGGACGGCACCAGCCAAAAACTCCGCATGCTACCGCTCTATTATCAATACCTGCATCCCATGATAAACCTGGAGCTTGAAATCTTCCATGAACGTGCCCGTAAAGATGCCATGAACCATGAATTTTTCTATCCCAAGATGCCATAGGAAAATGGCATAAAACAATGTGAATATTTAATCCGCCTCTTGAAAATACGAAATTCTTTATTTGTGTTATTTCTGAGAAATTTCCAAGATTATGAATGTTCTTATCATGATTACCCATAATAAGGTGTTTATTTCCATTCATACGAGAAATAAATTTTTCAGCATCTTTTCTTTTTCCTAAAGATACATCACCAAGAATGTAAACTTCATCTTTCTTTTCTACATACTTGTTGAAAACTTCCTTAATAAGCCATTCGTTGTGAGCAGGATTCATTGCTTCTCTCCATTCACGGTCATTCAATAATTTCCAGTTTGGATCGTCCTGATTCTTTCTTTTAAGTTCATCAATAATTTTTTGATCTAAATACACAGGACGATTACAAATTTCTGTAATCTTTGGGTGATCTGCATGCAAATCGGCAGTAAACCAAATGTGTTGCATGTCTTTGATTAACTCAGGAGTTAATTTGTCTAATATATCTGTTTGTATATTCATATTATTCTTTAAATTTATCGCAGGCGTGATAATCACTTACTTCACTTCCATGATATATGGAGAGTGAATTACCACATTTGTTTACATCTTTGTATTCTGGCCAAAACATTGTGCCTATAGCAATACCCATAAGAAGGTTGTTTTCCATAACCTCTTCTTTTTTGCAATATCTACAATCTTTACAACGATTCATAGTATATAATTTAGTTTGTTAAATATAATCAAAAAACCTGAAATAAAAAAATTTCAGGCTACTTATTTTAAACAATTTTTTTAAGTAATTTTCTGGCCGCCGCTCGCTTTTTCTTTTTTGTTTTTTCAACTTTAACAGATATATATGATCCTATCCATGCGCCTGAACACATAGGCAGCAAATACCACAAATTATGTACATATTCAAATGTTGCCAATCCTGTTAAAAATATTAGTACTGCGCTAAAATGCGCTGAATTAGATGGATGCAATCTATTAAGTGAAAATACATAATTTGAATATATCGCATCTAATGCAATGTATAACACAAATAGTAAGATGCATATCGAAGGATTAAGCAACAGAAAAGAAGCAAATATATTATGTAAAAAATTGATGAACATATTATTTTAACGAATTTTTGTCCAATCGCTATTAGGATAACCCTGCTTAACTAATTGGGTGTAAGTTAAATTCCACGGAATTTCTTTTATGTATTCGTAAATTCCTCTTGATTTAATTCGTAAATATCCGGCATGTGTCAAATAGTTACGATAATTATCTACAGTTGATGTACCGCTATAATTACTCGTAAAATAAATGAGATTTGTTCGAGATATCAAATCTCCAAGTTTGGCGCCACGTATGTAACTAATAACTTGTTTTAAGGTTGTTTCTTCTGTTTTCATATCTTTTTTATTTGATTCTTGACAAGATTTTTTGTAAGATTCTTCATCTACATTATAACATTTTTCACATCGTTTATATGGCTTTCCCGTATTTTGATTGTATACAATCTTCCATATATGAGGCTGCAATGGTCTATGACCATCCGGGTGACCAGCGTATGTAGTCTGGCATTTTTCACACCCTTGACAATCATGAAAATTATCTGTTGTCCAAGCAATTGCTTCTCCACATTTACATCTAAGTGTTCTCATATTTTACTTTACCTGATAAAAATTCCCAATCATACATATCCCACATTTCTGGCGGCCAATCATTAAAAACTTTCTTTTGATTTTCGCTGCATTCTTCCCATGTCATGTTTTTATTTTCTAAAAACTTTTTCTTAAGACCTTCTTTTCCTTTGTATATCATTAAAATAAAGATTTTGCGTATATTAAATTTCCTGGAACTGGATTAAATCCTACTGATGTTAAGATTCTGTTAAAGGGTTCTACGATAGTTTTTTCAAATTGTGTATCATAATCTACAGTTGGTGCAAATTCATAAGGAAAGTTTCCTGGGAGAAATCCGAAAACTTCATTTCCATCTTTAGTGCTATAAAACTTGATTTTATCTCCTGTTTTAATCAAATTGTATTTTGTTTTCCATTTAGGGCTATTCAAAATAATGTGATTATAAACTGCTGCAGCTCTAACATTTGGGCCGGTTTTTGGAGCCAAACGAATTTCTCTTTTATCTTCTAAACAATACTTTTCATAATCACCAAGTGATTGTGTTTTGGCGACATCCTCGGGATTTTGAAGAACATATTCTTTCTTGTATTCTTTTAACTTTTTAACTACATCCGCATATAGAAGATTTTTTCCACTTGCGCATGTCATCTTAATCATTTCTTTAAGAACTTTTCTTGCAAACTTAGGTGTTGATCCTTGAACAATTTCAATACCCACATGTTTTATTTTTGCTTGTGGGTCAATGAATACGCCAGGTTCTTTCCAAGCTAAATCAAGAATGTATTTCTTTTTTGCAACCATGATTGTGGAATAAGATATTTTTTCCAATTCCAAATCCTGTATATTTGTTGTGTTAAATTTTGCAGCATATTCTTCAAATTTCTTTTTAAGATATGCATTCAATCTCAATTCTTTTATCTTAAGAATAAAATCTACTTGTTTTCCTTTATAATCACATGATTTTAATACAGCATCAAATGTTACATAACATGAGTCCGTGTCCATGTATATTGTAAGAGTTTTTTCATTAAGTTTATTTGCATGAGTTATTCCCAATGCTTTATGAAGTTGTGTATCTAAATGCCACATATTCATAAAATAATCATCAATGGCTCTACTTGCATATTTTGCCACATCTTGGCCTTGAAGTGTAACTGCTTCTGCTAAATTGACATTATAGCCTTCGAAATATGGAGAACCCGCAGCTCCATAAATTGAGTTAATAAAAATTTTGATTGATTGTTCGAGATTGAAGTATTCTTCCTTAAGTGATTTAAGGCGAGCTATTTCAGCTTCTAATTCTTCAATGGAACATGTGTGAGGATCTATATTTGTTAGTTTAAACTCCATATATTGTTTTACTTTTTATATAGAGATTTAATATCTAAGTTTCAAATTAACACATTTTTAACTACCCTCATAAAGACTTTCTTTTAATCCAAAGAATTTGCGAATCTTTCTTTTCTTTTCGGCTTTAAGTTCTTGGCCTATAAAATCAGTCATAGCTCTAATTTTTGCATCATCAGCAACTTTAAAATATTCCCACGTTCCTATTTTAACACCTTTTTCTTTTAAGTATTTGAGAATTTCCATGTGATTATTTGCGATAGCAATTCTTATAGGTTTTCCTTGAACAGCTTCTGGATCGGCTCCTGCTTCAATAAGTAATTTAACAATGGGTAATTGTTTATTTGCGATAGCAATTCGCAATCCTTTTTCATTACCCTCTCCGGGACTTCCATGAAAATTAAATTCCTTATCAAGCAAAAGTTTAATACATCCTGCATGACCATATTTACATGCAAATTTAAACCAACTATTAACGTGTTTATTATTGATATCAGCGCCTTTAGATATAAGATAATCAACAAAATCTTCCTTTTCATAAATTACACTATATCCTAAAAGTTTATTTTTATCAGTTGTATTTTCATCGTCATCATCTTGATATTCTTCAATATCATTTTTCATGAAATCACGAATAAGCTTTTCCATGCCTATTCCCATATCATGAATGGCATCTGACTCTTCCGAAAACTTTTCGTATAATATTTCTTTAACTAATTTCATATTCCATTTTGAACTACAGTAAATCTGTAATCGAATTTCTTTTTTGATAGTATCATTCTTCCTGTCTGGCCGCCATAAGCCATTTCCCCATTTTTCATTCTTTCTTTTGCTGCCGCAGCTATATCAGCTTCTCGTTCCATGTACTTTCTAAAACGAATATCTTTATAAATATTTTTATCTTTTGCGCCATACGGAAAAACATTAGTTATGAGGATAATACTTTCCGGCCAAAGTTTATTTCCGGAAGCCCAACTTGTAAATTGTCCTGATTGATTTTTAGTTACTGCCCAGCCCATTCGTCTTGCTTTAATAATTGCGCCTGGTCTAAGTGTTTCAAAAGAATAACCGCCAATACCCATATCGGCAATTGGATCACTTTCATCATCTGTAAATGCTTCATTCACATATATGTTGTCTGATAATTCATTAAATATTTTCTCCCAATCAATTCCGGGATATTTACGTTTAAATTTACGAATAGTTTCTCCGTAGGCATATTCAATATCATCCGCATCATCAGCATCCTTTTGTAATTGCTTCTTAAATAGCGCTATAGAGCCAATACCCATATCTCTAATAGGATCGCCATCTTCAGTAAATCCCATTCTTTCAAATATATGTTCTCGTACTATTTTCATATTACCATGTTAATGTTACGTGATAAGTGTCTTTCAAATAAATTCCAAAATCGTTTTTAATGTTACTTCCAGTTATTTGACTATGATAAATTGCACTTACATGAAAATAGGACATTGCATTTCTCTCTGGATGAAACATTGTTTTTGAACCTTGGCCCTTAATTTGTAATACTTTTATTTTTTTATTGCACCAGCCCTTATTTACTTGCCACATTTTACCTTCAATAAATTTATGAAGTATAAGAGGCTCAATTTCTTCCTTAAATTTAGCAAAACATCTTTTCATTCCTAACGGATTAACTTGATTGTTTTTTCGTGGATCGCGGTGATACGGACTATATTTGTTTTGATATTCTTTTAAAAATGGTTCAAATTGATCTTGTAAATAAACATCATATTTAGCTCCAATTCCCATATCTCTAATAGGATCGCTTTCGTCTTCAAATTTTTCAAATATATATTCTCTAACTAATTTCATTATTCAACAAATAATTTTTGTTCATCCCAGGGAATTATATACGAGGCTTTTTCAGCATTATCAAAAACTGTTAAACCCATAGAATCTTCATCAAATTCACTTATTTTATCGACATGAATTGTATATTTTCCCCAACCATCACCCTGTATAAGCTTATTGCCTTTATATTTTAATGATTGATTGAATGTGCCTGTTACATTTTTACCTACAAATAAATCCGTAAATGTTTTTATGAAATTTTCACGATATTCTCGTTTTAGTTGTGCACGAATTACGCCAGTTTGAATACCGCCAATACCCATATCATGTACAGCATCAGTTTTATCATTAAATTTCTCGTATAATAATTCTCTTACTTTTTTCATTACACATTATAATGTCCCGGTTTAAACATAACTCTAAATTCAGGTTTAATTCTAAAATTTATTACTCCTTTATCATGAGGGTTCCAATTAAAATCACTGAAAAATTCTCCAAATCCTGCATCTTTAATTAATTGATCAGCATACGCTGCTTTATCTCTGAACATCATTCTTTTACGAGTTGGTACACCGCGTTTATTATTTATTGCAGGGAAATACATATCATTTCCCCAAAAAAGAATTTTAAAATACGATCCTACAAGGTGTTGTTTGTTTCTTCCTACTGCAGCAGTAACAACGAATTCACGAATATTTCCGGACGCATGTGTATTGGGAATTAAATCATGTTTTTTATCCTCAATAAGAATTGCTTTAATAATAGATTTTGTATTCAATCCAATGCCCATATCATGAATAGCATCGCCTTCTTCACTAAATTTTTCATTTACAAATTTTGCTCTCATTAGTCTTTTATAGTATATTTTTCTTCTGCTAATATGCAATATGTTCCTACTTCTGTTTCTAAGTTTAAAATTCCGTCTTCATTTGTTACTATACGATTCATTTTTACTTCTGCATTTTTAGATACAGCATCGTATTTTCCTTTTTCATAAAAATTAAATCTTCCACAAATCCACTTACCTTTATATTGATTAATAAAATTCAACCATTTATGATAAAGCTGTCGTTCTGGTACAAAATATATTTCATGAAATTGATCTCCAAAAACAACTCCGCCTACTCCCATATCTCTTATAGGATCAGAATCTTTATCAAATTTTTCATATAATTGTTCTTTAACTCTTTTCATATTATTCAACTCCAGCATCTTCTATATGATAAAAACCTTTTTTGTTTATATCAATTTCGATAATTTCACTTATTTCAGGTTTAGAGTTATCAAAATAAGTATGCTTTAACGACGTATTCCACATTTCTCTTGCCTGTTTTTTAGATCGCGCTACGATAACATCTACACCTTGATTAGTTTGCCATTCTTCATCAGCTAAATTAACTTTAATAGCATATACTTTCAAAGCGCCAATATCCATGTCTTTAATAGGATCTGTGTGTTCCGCAAATTTCTCGTATAATATTTCTTTAACTTTTTTCATTAATCGTCTATGTAATTATCTAATCCGGATTTTCCGCTTTTAATTGCTTTTTCAGCCGTATCAAATGAATATGGGCCATCACCAACATAAGGTTCTCCAATATCTGTAATAGCAATATAAAAATATTTTAATGGATCTCCAGTGTTTCTGTCTCTCACCATTTGTAAAGGCATTACTTTTACTATTTTTAAATGATATTCGCGATATTCAATAATATCAATTATTCCTGCAATTGCTTTAAACGGATAATCATTAACTGACCAATCCCATTTATGTTCTTTATCTAACTTTGCCATTTGAGCATCATGTCCTATTTCCATATCCTTGATAGGATCAGAATCTTCGGTAAAACCCAATGTTTCATATATAAATTTAGCTTTCACTGGCAATTTCTTTCATTTTTTTAATTGACTTTAAATATCCTTCGTATTTTTTAACAGATTTATCTAATTTTTCAGCATCAATATTATTAAGTTTAAGTATTTGTTTTAAAACATCTCTTAATTCATAAGCATCTTTAAGATATTTTGGTGTTCCTCCAACATAATAAAACCAACCCCATTTTGTTCCTTTTACTACTGCATTAGCAGCTTTATTATTCATAGCAAATAAAAGTTCATGTTTTGGACTAACTAATAATTTTACTATCGGGTATTTCATATCTTCAAAGCTTTCATCACCTATACGATAAATATCTTCATATCCAACTTCATAATCACCACCAGCTTGATCAGGATAAGCAAATATTCCAAACTCTGTATGGAATTGTTCACAAAATAAATTCAAAACATCTCTTGGTTTTGCGCCAATACCCATATCTTTTACGGGATCTGAATCCTCTGTAAAATTTGTAAGTTTTTCGTTTATAAAATTAGCTCGCATAATATTCTTTTATGTTGTTGTAGAAGATCTTAAATGTATCTCCAGGTTTTAATTGTGTTATTACTTGATCGTCATTTACTACTTCAACAATGGCGTCGTTTTCAATAAAATAAAAATCACCATCATATATTTCATCTAATAAAAAAGGTAATCTTAAATGTTGCATATTTCTTCCCTCATACGGTACACGTACTAATGCTATGTATTCGCGAGGAATTGGTTTTCCAACTACTTTACGTAATTCTTTCCATTGTTCTCTAGTTAATGGCATTGTTGAATTTAGATCATAATATGGAGGTATGCCTTTAAGCTGATATTGTTTTCCTTTTTTTATTTTCATTTCCCAAAACATAACCTGATCACCAAAAAGTTCAATTGCTGTTTCAATCAATACCTCAGGAAATGTTAGCCCAATATTCATATCTCTTATTGGATCTGTTTTGTTTGTAAATTTTTCAAATACAAATTGTGCTCTCATTAATTTATAAGATAATTT
>Ga0315289_10005290_pt1 | contig 19094 bp, 17 predicted proteins | sample YL17G11_40_MG_FD_203452 | JGI IMG/M metagenome (GOLD analysis project Ga0315289, IMG submission 203452) | Sediment microbial communities from Yellowstone Lake, YNP, Wyoming, USA - YL17G11_40 | ecosystem: Environmental > Aquatic > Freshwater > Lake > Sediment | place: USA: Wyoming | collected...
AAGCTTGACGTAGTTCTGGATCGCCCCCAGGTAGTTGCCGATGTGCTGCCTGCCCGTAGGCCTGGCTCCGGAGAAAACGCGACCCTTCATTTCGCCTCCTTATTCGTAGAAGTCTAGCATAAACGCAGGGGGAGAAGCAAGCTAACTAACACCTCATCCCGCACCGACGCTCCCTGTCATTCTGAGGTCGCCTCAGGCGACCGAAGAATCTGAACCTTTTAGATTCTTCAGTCGCCCGCCTGAAGCGAACTCCTTCAGAATGACATGTGGTTTTGCCGCCATTGCGAGCCTTCTTCTCCGTCATTGCTTCGGTCGCCTCGGGCGACCGAAGCAATCCCACGCGACTGCCCCACCAGATTGCTTCGTCGCCCGCCAAAGGCGGACTCCTCGCAATGACAGTATGACGTTCGCCTCTTCGCAAAGACGGCCATGGGGACATCATCGCCCGCCTGAGGCGGAGCAATTTCGCTCGACGGCGTGTTCCCCCACAATGTCATCATCCGGCTTGACCGGGTGATCCAGCGGATGTTAAACACTATGTCATTCTGAGCGTAGCGAAGAATCTCTTCGTAGTGTCTTACATATGAATTATTAGATGCTTCACTGCGTTCAGCATGACAGGCACCGTTCTCTAGATTGCGTCCCCGTGAAAACGGGGATCGTGTCGGGCAATGACACTGAGGCTGGCATCCCTTGCAATAACGTACCATACCATGTCATTCCAAGCCTTCTTCTCCGTCATTGCGAGCCGCAGCCCTAAACGAAGTGAAGGGACAGAGAAACAATCCCTAACGTACACCCCAGTGTCATTGCGAGGTCGCCTCGGGTGACCGAAGCAATCCCACGCGATTGCCCCACCAGATTGCTTCGTCGCCCGCCAAAGGCGGACTCCTCGCAATGACAGTATGGCGTTCGCCTCTTCGCAAAGACGGAATGGGGACGTCATCGCCCGCCTCTGGCGGGAGATCCAGATGTAGGGGCGAATGATGATTCGCCCTTCTGGATTGTCCGATCAAGTCGGACAATGACGAGTGCGACAGGTATCAGTCGACAAAGCTGGACAATGATAGGGCGGGACTGCGCTTGAACATCCGCCCCCGTTACGCTATCCTATAAGGCGACAACAGGAAGGCAAATGATCCGCACCTTCAACGGCAAGACACCCAAAATACACGAAAGCGCCTTCATCAGCGAGGCTGCCTACATAGCCGGCGATGTGGAGATCGGCGAGAACTCCAGCGTCTGGCCGGGAACGGTGATCCGCGGCGACCACGCCCCCATAGTTATCGGCAGGAACACCCAGATCGAGGACAACTGCACGGTGCACAGCGGGACGCCGCTGCACATCGGCGATGACGTGCACATCGGGCACAGCGTGGTGGTACACTGCAGCCGCATCGGCAACACCACCCTGATCGGCAACCACGCCACGCTATCCGAGTACGCTGAGATCGGCGCTTGCTGCGTGGTGGGCGCGGGCGCGCTGGTCACCCCCGGCATGAAGGTCCTCGACCGCACCTTCGTCGTCGGCGTGCCGGCCAAGGTAAAGGGGACGGTATCCGATGAGCGGATCGCCATCACCAAGCAGAGCGTCGATATTTATGTCAAAATGTCCCGGGAATACAAAGAACAGGGCCTTTAAGACAAGGAGGTTTTCGAAATGGTCGCAAAGAAAGCGGGCTTAAGCCGGATACAGCAACTTTTGGATTTCAACGGCAGGGTGGCCATCGTCACCGGCGGAGGCAGGGGCATCGGCCCGGTTATCGCCGTGGCGTTCGCCGATGCCGGCGCCGATGTGGTGGTCACCAGCCGAACCAAGGCCGAGCTTGACAAGGTGGTCAAGGACATCGAGGCGGCGGGCAGAAAGGGGCTGGCGGTCACCGGCGATGTGGGCAAGGCAGCCGATGTGAAGAAGGTAGTCAATGCTGCCGTCAATAAGTTCGGCAAGATCGACATCCTGGTAAACAATGCCGGGTATTTCCCGTACAATATGTTCCTCGACATGACGGAGGCGGACTGGGACCTCGTTCAGAATACCAATATCAAGGGCACATTCCTGTTCTGCCAGGCGGTTGCCAGGCAGCTGGTGAAACAGGGCAAGGGCGGAAAGATCGTGAACATAGCCTCCGTTGAGGGCGAGTTCCCCATCACCGCCGGCCGCACCCACTACCACGCCACCAAGGGCGCTGTCATCAACTTCACCCGCGGCCTGGCCAAGGAACTGGCCCAGTACAAGATAAACGTCAACGCCGTCGCCCCGGGGCTGACCGATACGCCGGGGGCGCAGGCCATGACCGGGGGCTATGGCCTGGCATCTTTCGGCGACCGCATACCGCTGGGGCGGCTGGGGAAGCCGGAGGACATGGCCTGGCCGGTGCTGTTCATGGCCTCGGATGCCGCCGAATATATCACCGGATTCACCCTGTTCGTCGAGGGCGGCATGCTGCTGGGCCGCGGCTGGAAGCGCATAGGGTAAGATTAGCATCAACCAACGAAGGGGGAAGCGACGGCCTCCCCTTTTCTCTATCGCTATATCAGACTTCTCATCGACTTGTGTGATAATCAATCCTAGCATGCCTTTTCTATCCGGGCGAAAGGTCAGCCTGATTGTTGACCGGGATTTTCTGGTGTATAATCCATTGGTTAAATGACATAGTGAGGTCTGCGAAGCTTATGGAAAAGAGACGCAAGATGTTGAAAGCCGCAATCGTCGGTGCAACGGGCATAGTTGGCCAGCAGTTCATTGTCGCCCTGCACAACCACCCCTGGATTAAGGTAACCTCACTGGCTGCCTCGGAGAGGTCAGCGGGGCGCACCTATCGAGAGGCACTCACCGATGCTAAATCTGGCGCTTTCAGGTGGTCCTGCGACGAGCCGCCGTCGCCGGAGGCAATGGAGCTCCCGGTACAGAATGCCCACGAGATGGAGCCCTCCGGTGTTGACATCGTATTTTCCGCTGTGGAATCCGACCAGGCACAGATCCTGGAGCCGAAATTTGCCGTCACCACGCCCGTCATCAGCACGGCCTCCGCCTTCCGCTATGAAAAGGATGTGCCCATCCTGATCCCCGGCATAAACTCTGAGCAAGCCGGGCTGCTGAAGCAACAGAGGAAGGCACGCGGCTGGAAGGGCTTTATAACCCCCATACCCAACTGCACCACCACGGGATTGGCGATCACCCTTAAACCGATCTACGATGCCTTCGGCATAAGAATGGTGCTTATGACATCGCTTCAGGCGCTGTCAGGCGCTGGGCGCAGCCCCGGCGTGATCGGGCTGGACATACTCGACAATGTAATACCGTTCATTGCCAACGAGGAAGAAAAGGTGCAGCGGGAGACCCAGAAGATCCTGGGCGCTTTGACCGGGGAAAGTATCAAGCCAGCCCAGTTTTTAGTCAGTTGCACCTGCACCCGCGTCAACGTCAGGGAAGGGCATACCGAGTCGGTCTTTGTATCCACGGAGAGACACTGTGAGCCGGAAGATGTTGCCAGAGCGATGCAGGAGTTTGCCGGCCTCAAGGTGTCCCTGCCATCGGCTCCGAAACAGATGATCGTGGTGCGCAGCGACCCCTTCCGCCCACAGCCACGCCTCGACCGCGACACCGACGATGGCATGGCAACAGTGGTGGGCCGGATCAGGCGCGACACCGCACTAGAGAACGGTATCAAGTACGTGCTCGTTTCGCACAACACCAAGATGGGTGCTGCCAGGGGCGCAGTGCTAGTAGCTGAATTGCTCATCAATGACGGCTACATCAGCTAGCGTTGGGAGCCACCCGCCGATTCCCAACGGTATTACCTGAACAAGATAGCGTTGCGTTCAATCGAGTAACAGTTGTCCATTCTGTTCTGACAAGCAACATTTGCCTGTTTTGTAAACAAATAGGGCCACATTAAGTGGCCCTATTTATATGCTGTGCTCTGATTACCCTATTTGCCGATACGAAATACCTTGGTTCCGCACTTGGGGCACGTACCCTGATTAGCAGGGCGCCCATTCTTCATCGTGATTCGCTTTGGGTTGTTCATCTCCACCTTCTTGCGGCACTTCATACAGTAAGCTTGCATTTCTCCCTCCTCGCTTATACTTTACAAGAGACTAGCACCTAATCGTCGATTAGTCAAGAGGTTTTTGCACCAATTTCCATTTTTGCTCTACATTTGCTCTGGCGCGCCCATGCCCATGAGGGCCAGCGTCCGCGCCAGCACGATCCTTGCCGCCTCCACTATTTTCAGCCGTGAGCGGGTGAGCGCCTTATCGCTGGAGACGACGCGGCATTTCTCGTAGAAATTGTGGAAGGTGGTCGCCAGCTCCTGGGCATAGTAGGGCAGGTGATGCGGCTCCAGCGTCTGGGACACCAGCTCAACCACCTCAGGGAACTCCAGCATCCTCCGAATTAGAGCCAGCTCGGCATCGCTGGTGAGCAGGGAAACATCCCCCTTGCGATAGTCTATCTTCTTTTCACTTGCCAGACGCAGGATGCTGCAGATGCGGGCGTGGCCATACTGCACATAGTACACCGGGTTGTCTGCCGACTGGCGCTTGGCCAGCTCCAGGTCGAACTCCATCTGGCTGTCGGCGGAGCGAGACAGGAAGAAAAAGCGGCAGGCGTCCACGCCGACCTCATCCATCAGCTCCTTGAGGGTTATCATCTCGCCAGTTCGCTTGGACGCCTTGATCACTTCATCGCCACGCTTGAGGGTGACCATCTGCGAGATGATGACCCGCAGCCTCTCCGAGTCGAGCCCCAGCGCCCCCACCACCGCCTTCATTCTAGAGACATGGCCCTGGTGGTCGGCGCCCCAGATATCGATCACCTCATCGAAGCCGCGCTCGATGAACTTGTTATAGTGGTAGGCGATGTCGGAGGCGAAATAGGTGGGGGAGCCATCGCTCCGCACCAATACGTTATCCTTGTCCTCACCCAGCGTGGTGGAGGTGAACCAGGTAGCCCCCTCCTTCCCCACGGTAAATCCCCCCTGTTTCAGCATCGACATCGCTTTGTCATACTGCCCCCGTTTGAACAGGTCTTTCTCACGGAACCACACATCGAAGGTCACGCCCAGCCGTTCCAGCTCCTGGGAGATGGAGGCTAACACCTTTTCCAGGCCTAGCTGGCCGAGCTTTGCCGGATCATTCAGGTAGCGGTCACCGCTTTCGGCGATTATCTCCTTGGCGATATCCATCATGTAGCCACCCAGATAGCCGTCCTCCGGCATCGGCGTATCTTTTCCCAGGGCCTGCTGGTAACGAACGTGCAGGGAACGATAGAATGCCTCCATCTGGCTGCCGGCGTCGTTAACGTAATATTCTTTCTCTACCTTATGTCCCGACGCCGCCAGCACGTTCGACAACGTGCTCCCCAGCACCGCGCCGCGCCCGTGCCCCACGTGGAGGGGGCCGGTGGGGTTCACGCTGACAAATTCCACCTGTACGCTGGTGCCCTTGCCCGCATCGATGTTTCCATATCTATCGCCGGCGTCCAGGATCGTTTCCACCTGGGAGGTAAGCCAATCGCTCTTGAGTGAGAAATTGATGAACCCGGGCGGTGCCACCTCGATCTTCGCGCACTCCGGAGGGCACTCCATCAGGCTGGCAAGGCTTTGAGCGATAGCCAGCGGATTCATCCTGGCGGCGCGGGCCAGCCTCAGCGGCAACGGCGCCGCATAATCGCCGTGCTCCGGGTTCTGCGGGCGCTCCAGCACAATCTCTGGCATAGCCATTGAAGGCAACAGCTCGTTCTTCTGCGCCTGCATAAATGCTTTTTCCAGCAGTGTCGCTAATTCATCCCGTATCATGACCCCTCCACGCTAATGCCTTCCCCCCACACCCTCCCTATCTCCCGTTTAAGAAGCTCATGCCCGGGGAGTGCAAGCCCAGGGTCACCTTTAAATAGACGGATCGCCTCACTCCGGGCAAGCTCCAACAGGTTCATATCGGATAACTTGGCCATCTTCAGGTCAGGAAGCCCACTCTGTCTGGTGCCGAAGAATTCTCCCGGCCCCCTGATCTCCAAATCCTTCTCCGCCAGAGCAAAACCATCGTGGTTATGCTCCAGAATAGCCAAACGCTCTTTTCCATCCGCTGTCGGGCTCTCGGCAATCAACATACAATAGCTCTGCTGCTCCCCACGGCCCACGCGGCCGCGGAACTGATGCAGCTGCGCCAAGCCGAAGCGGTCGGCACTCTCAATGAGCATCACGGTAGCATTGGGGACATCAATGCCCACCTCAACTACCGGTGTCGCCACCAGTATATCATACTCACCGCCGCGAAACCCCCTCATCACCCTTTCCTTTTCTCCGGGTTTAAGCCTGCCGTGCACCAGCCCCAACCGCAGGTCGGGGAATACCTCCTGAGACAAACGCTCGTGTTCCGCCACCGCTGCCTTAGCCTCGATGGACTCCGACTCAGAGATGAGGGGACAGATGATAAACGCCTGACGTCCCTCTGCAACCTCTTTACTGAGAAAACGGTATGCCTTATCCCTCTCATCAGGCTCAAGGCACCTCGTTTTGATTACCTGCCTCCCCGGCGGCAGTTCAGCTATCATCGAGAGGTCCAGATCGCCGTACAGCGTCAGCGCCAGGCTGCGGGGTATGGGGGTAGCCGTCATCACCAGCAGGTGGGGGTTCTTCCCCTTCTGGCGAAGTGCCGAGCGCTGCATCACCCCGAAACGGTGCTGCTCATCGACTATAGCCAGCCCCAGGCTGTCGAATTCCACCTCCCGCTGTATTAAGGCATGTGTGCCCACCACGATATCGACCCTGCCCTCGGCGATGGCCTGGCGCACCGCCTTCTTCTCGCTGGCTTTCATGCTGCCAACAAGGATGGCCACAGTGATCGGATGAGAGAGCAGGGAGGTGAAGGAGTGCAATTTCCCTTCGCTCTCGACCTCGCTTCCCGCCTTGGCCAGCAGGCCGCAGATATTGGCGTAATGCTGCTCCGCCAGTATCTCGGTAGGGGCCATGAATGCCCCCTGATAGCCGCTGGCCACTGTTGCCAACAGGGCGGCAGTAGCCACGATGGTCTTGCCGCTTCCCACCTCCCCCTGAAGCAGGCGTGTCATAGGTCTGTCCTGCGCCATATCCGCCAGTATCTCATCCAGGGCGCGCCGCTGCCCCCAGGTCAGGGTATAGGGAAGGGACTTAATGAAGGTATCCAGCAGCTCGACTGCGGGCTGTATCACGTTTGCCTGGTTCCCCTCGCGCCAGTCCCTCCTCTTCGACAGGACCCCCAGCTGGATGAGGAACAGCTCATCGAAGGCCAGCCTTCTTCGGGCATGGTCCTTCAGCTGCTCGCTGTCGGGGTAATGCGCCTGTTTCACCGCCTCAGCCAGCTCGAGGAGCCTGGCGCGCTGCCTCACCTCAGAGGGGAGGAAATCGGGGAGGCGCGGCGCCCACAGGTCCACAGTCTGCTTGACCAACCTCCTCACCGTGCGCGGGCTCAGCCCTGACGTGAGGTGATACAGCGGGACCAGCCTGCCGGTGTGCGTCAAATCCGCTCCCTCCAGCAGCTCATACTCCGGCGATTGGAATATCTTCACCCCTTTGTACATGCTCACTTTCCCGCTCAGCACTATTTTAGAGTTGGTGCGCAGCTGTTTGGCGAGATACGGCTGGTTGAACCACACCACGCGCATATTGCCGCTCTCATCGCCGATGCCCACCTCCGCAGACCGCCTGCCCCCGATGAAGGCTTCCTTGGCCTGCCACACGGTGGCGACCACGGTTTGCTCCTCGCCCACCTTCAGCTCGGCGATAGCCTTCCTCTTGGTGTAATCCAGATGGCGACGGGGAAAGAAATACAGCATATCGCGCACCGTCTCCACCCCCAGCCTGCGGAACTTGGGCACCAGCTTGGCGCTGATCCCCTTTATAGTGGTGACCGGAGCGTCTAACTTCTCGTATGTGCCCTCGTCTGGCTCGACATGGGAGGCTGGTTCGAGCGAAGATCCGCTTCCGACGGTGACTCTACCCTTTGCTTTCGACTTGGGCTTGGCTTCAGCGAGAGGTTTTTCTTTAGCCACGACCTCGACTCCATCGAGCCAGCGCAGCGTATCCCCCACCCACCTCCCCCGCTGCCCTATATCCAGGCTGGCGTAGCTAGATGGTGGCAATCGATCAGATAACTCTTCCGACCAGCGCTCAAGGTAGCGGTCCAGTCCCCCGAATACAGCAACATCCCGATAGCCATTCTTAGCCTCTAATTCCAGGATCTTGTGCAGTGTGGCCAAATCCAACGGTTGTTACTCCACGGAAAGGATGTAGTTATAGTGGGGTTGACCGCCATAGATGGCTTCCACCTCAAGGTGAGGGTACAGCTTCCTGAGCTCCTCCGCCAGCCCCTCGGCCACCCCACCCGCCGTATCGGCACCGTAGTACAGGGTCATAATCTCGCTGGACGACAGATCCATTTTGGAGAACGCCTGCTTGGCCACCTGCTCCGGGCTATCGCCCACCGCCGCCAGTTTCCCATCGAGCAGGGCAATAGCCTGCCCCTTCTTCATCTTGAAGCCGCTCAGCCGCGCCGAGCGCACCGCGATGGTTACCTCCACCGTCCTCACCGCTGCGACCGCCTCCTTCATGGCCGCTACATTAGTTTCCAGGTCTGCCTCATTATTGACCGCCAGCAGCGCCGCCACACCCTGAGGTATGGTCTTGGCGTGGACAATGCTTAATTCCTTTGTGGTCAGCGTACGCGCCTGCTCCGCCGTAAGCACTATATTGGGGTCATTCGGCATGATAATAACCTTGCTGGGGAACACCGACTCCACCGCGCGCAGTATCTCCTCGGTAGACGGGTTCATGGTTGGCCCACCCGGGATCACGGTGGTGACCCCCAGGCTGCGGAACACCTCTTCAATGCCATCGCCGGAGACCACCGCAATAGTGGCGATCTCCATCTGCAAGGGCTTGTCAGCAGCGATGAAATCCTCGTGCTGCTCATCCATGTTCTGCACCTTCACCTGGCGCAGCGCCCCCAGAGAGGTAGCATAGCTGACAACCGCGTCTGGATCGAAGGTGTGAACATGCGCCTTGACCACGTTACCATCTTCCACCACCAGCACGGACTGCCCGATCCTCTCCAGTTCCTTTTTTATCTCATCAGCGTTCAGTTCCTGCCCTTCGATGACAAACTCGGTGCAGAAGCCATACGCATGCTCTTCCTTAAGTGTGCCAATCTGAGCCACTGAGATAGGCTCACTGATGTCGTTCCCGTCAGTCTCCCCCCGCAGGTAGCGTAAAAACCCCTCCAAAATGACATACAGGCCCAGCCCTCCCGCATCCACCACCCCCGCCTCGCGAAGCACCGCCAGCATGGAGGGCGTCCTGGCCACGCAATCCTTGGCCGCATTGGCGGTAGCCTCCAGGACCACACACAGGTCATTGGTGGTAGAGACCGCCTGAGCCGCAACTGAGGCCTCCCGGATCACGGTGAGGATTGTTCCCTCCACAGGATGGCTCACCGCCTTGTAAGCCAGCGACGAGCCCGCCACCAGACCCGCCGCCAGATCGCCCCCCTCGAAACGCTCCTTACCATCGAGCGGGTCGACCAGCCCGCGCAGTATCTGGGAAAGGATCACCCCGCTATTGCCCCGCGCCCCCATGAGGGCACCGTGAGCGATGGCGCGCGCCACCGCCGAGGCGCTCCCATTGTCCGCTTTGCACGCCTCCGCCAGTGCCGAGCGCATGGTGAGAAGCATGTTGATCCCCGTATCGCCATCGGGCACAGGGAAAACATTGAGGGAGTTTATCTGGGGGGCATTCCTCTCCAGCCAAGATGTGGCGCTGCCGAACATCTCGACCATATCGTGCCCATCACAGAACGTTTTCACCGCATCCCTTCCTTATTGCCATGAGGGCTGATTCGTGCTATCCTTATGTGGTAAATTCTACCGCAAATCTCAATTTAGGTCAAAGGGGAAAAGATGCCAGGTAAATGTGATGTATGTGGCAAGACGCTCCAGTTCGGGCATAACGTCAGCCATTCCAAGCGCCGCACCAACCGACAGTGGGATGCCAATACCCACAAGAAGGTCATGATGGTTGAGGGGAAGAAGGTGCGAGTTAATATATGCACCCGGTGCCTCAGGACCCAGCTTAAGCTGCCCAGCTAATCCGCGAAGCTCTCCCTCAGCTCTTTCATCGTAGCCAATCTACTGCTCTTATTCTTGAAGTAGCGTTGCGCGGCTGATGGCTTATAACTCGTTCCCAAGGTATGTGGGGGTGAACATTCTAGCGGTTTGTTAAACCTCAATTCCACCCTTCTACTCCTCAAAGTGCATCAGGCTCTCGTATTTGACAAACAGACGAATATGGTGTATTCTTTCCCTTCCTAGACAACCAAGTGTAGAAGCTCCGAGAATGGCAAAGCCGCTTAAAGGCGGCAGCACAAAACATTGAGTCCTGAATGGACAGCTATGGTGTCAAGGACTGAATTAAGTTCACTAAAAGCCTTTCTTTTATGGGGAAGGCTTATTTTGTAGAGGTGAAAGGTGAAGTTTCGGCTAGAATCGTTTGTACTTTCCTTAGCGCTGGCGCTATGCTCGATATCACTTTTCCTCTTCGTTGGTCCTGCTCAAGAAACAAGTGCTGCAGCTACAACAAGTACTTCCTTAACCTTGTCCGTATCCACAAACACCCCGGCCGAGGGTGATGAGATGACGTTCAGCGGGTATCTGACGAGGCAGGATACCGGGGCAGGAGTGGTAGGCGTCACCATATCCATCTACGACAGCGATCCTCTCACTAGCGATGACTTTATGGCCTCAGGCACAACCACCAGCAACGGATACTTCTCGATAACATGGACAGCCAGGCCCATGGACCCGGGGGATCGAGGGGTGGAGGCCTATGCGAAATTCGGGGGGACGAGCGTATTAGGAGGGAGCCAGAGCACTGTTTATTCCCTGGCCGTCAGTGAGAAAGTGGGTACTTCCTTAACCTTGTCCGTATCCACAAACACCCCGGCCGAGGGTGATGAGATGACGTTCAGCGGGTATCTGACGAGGCAGGATACCGGGGCAGGAGTGGTAGGCGTCACCATATCCATCTACGACAGCGATCCTCTCACTAGCGATGACTTTATGGCCTCAGGTACAACCACCAGCAACGGATACTTCTCGATAACATGGACAGCCAGGCCCATGGACCCGGGGGATCGAGGGGTGGAGGCCTATGCGAAGTTCGAGGGAACGAGCGTATTAGGAGGGAGCCAGAGCACAGTCATTACTGTAACAACTGCTGCTCCAGCATTCACTCATATATCTACGCCTGTGCCTTCTGACCTGTGGAGAGAGAACATCCGCAGCGGCGATCTAGTACTTGATCCGACTGGTGCTAGTCTTTTAGGCATCTTAACGTTTGGCCACGTAGGTATCTGCTATGAAACTGATGAAACTTATTATGTCGTGGAAGCAGTTGGAACTGGTGTAAACAAGACGCCAATCGAGGAGTGGGACAAAAAAGCTGGAGTTTATGTTCTGCGCGTAGACTGCAGCGACCAGGTTGCCGCTGCTGCTGCTTCTCTAGCTTTAACGCAAGTAAGTAAAGTTTATCAGCCTTGGTATTTATATTTAGACAAGAGCTCAGACATGAGCTCATCAATGTGGTACTGTAGCGAACTTGTCTGGGCTGCATATTACAATCTGGGCATAGACATCGAATACACGCCCGACATTTTTGCCATCTCCCCATGGGAGGTATATAAGACTACGCAGGTTATATATCATTATGGTCCAGATATAGTTGCTCCTAGTCAGCAAGTCCCTCGGTGGTTGTATTGGATAAATCAAGACTGGGCTGAGGGAGCGGCTTTGGTACTGCATATTCTAGCGGAATGTCCTGTTGACTTAGTAGTAACTGATCCTGACGGTTTGACTATCAGTCGGAGTTCAAGTGAAATACCCGATGCAATATATATGATAGACGATTTCAACGATGACGGCTCTCCCGATACATTGGTCGGTATCGCTAATAGCAAAATCGGAACTTATGACATCGCAGTTGTCCCACAAACTGAAGCCCAGTTGACTGATACTTACACGTTGATAACCTCCCAGAGAGCAGGTACGACCGTGGTAGCTGATAATGTTACGGTTGAGGATATCCCTGGTGACGCATACGCTGTAGAGTACATCGATGAAGTCGTTAGCTTCCCCGACTCCAACCTTGAGACGGCCATACGCGATGCCGTCAACAAGCCCAGCGGTGATATTCACCAATCAGATCTGGACGCGTTGACTTCACTCAACGCTTCATCGAGGGACATCATTGATTTGACAGGTGTTGAGCGCTGCACTAGCCTGCAATCGCTTTGGCTCTATGATAACCAGATAAGCGATATCAAACCGCTTGTTGATAACGTCGGTCTTTCACAAGGAAAGTCTGTTTACTTGTCTTTCAACCCATTAAGTAATGACTCTGTGACTATATATATTCCTACATTAGTAGGTAGAGGCGTGAATGTTTATTATGAAACCCCCATAGTAGAGGATACTTCGGATTCAATAGGTTGGGTTTGGATAGGTATCGGTATTTTCCTGTTTATGGTACTGGGTGGTGTCATAGTATGGATACGATACCGCTGGTATGGTAAACGCGGGAAACGGAAATTGTCTGGTGCGAAGTAAGGGCCAATAAAACCTGCTATTCCTTCTGTCGGGGGATTAAAGGGGCTGACCATCGCTCGTGAATACCGAATACATCCACGATAAGCTTGGACAGACGGTAGAATCGATCGCCGGCTACTACACACCAATGAAGGAGCTGCGGCTCAAATATAACGGCAGAGAGATATTGTGCATTCTAGGCGCCACAAAGATTGAAAGCAGCCACTATCTCACCGGGGGCGGTACCTATGCCCTCGTCCCCGGCTACATAGCGAAGTGGAGGTTCAAACAAAGCGAGGACGGCATGCCTGTATCGGAGATCGAGCCGATAAGAGGCGAGGCAGCAAGAAGCGCCGTCGCTGCAGCCATCAGCGAGATCGAGCCTTTCACCATTATCGACTTCTGGTAGAGAATGCCTATCGATATGAAAAGGGAGGGAAAATGCAGATCAAAGGCAAAACCGCATTCGTAACCGGAGGCGCCAGCGGCTTGGGCGCCGCCACGGTCAAACGGCTTCATGGCATGGGAGCCAGCATCGTCGTCGCCGACATGAATAAAGACACAGGCGAGTCTATGTGCAAAGAGCTCGGCTCCAGGGCGATCTTCGTCCAGATGGACATCACCAACCCCGACCAGGTTAAGGCAGGTTTCGACCGCGCGCTTCAGGAATTCAAGAACGTGCATATCCTGGTGCACTGCGCCGGGACCGGCTGGGTCGGCAAGATCGCCGGCAAGGAGGGGCCGCACGACCTGAATATGTTCATCAAGATTGTCAATATCAACCTCATCGGCACGTTCGACGTCTGCCGCTGGGCCGCGTTCTACATGCAAAGCAATGAGCCCAACGAGGACGGCGAGCGCGGCGTCATCATAAACACCGCCTCCATCGCCGCCACCGACCCGCAGATCGGACAGGTAGCCTACTGCGCCTCCAAGGCCGGAGTGATGGGAATGACACTTGCCATCGCCAGGGACATGTCGCGGGTGGGCATCAGGTGCTGCACCATCGTTCCCGGCCCTTTCGCCACGCCGCTCACCGGCATGATGCCGAAAGAGATGAACGACGCGCTGGCGGCGCAGATACCGTTCCCCAAGCGCTTCGGCAAACCTGACGAGTACGCCATGCTGGCCCAGCAGATAGTCGAGAATTCCTTCCTCAACGGCGAGACGATACGCCTCGACGGCGCCATCCGCATGCCGCCGAAATAACGGCTGCAAATATGCCCTATCTGCCGGGGGTTTGGGGGTATCCCCCAATTTAAAATCCTCCTAAATCCCCCTTTTACAAAGGGGGACGGAGGGGGATTAGGATACAGGGGGTTGACGATAGCTCCCTCAGCTAACCTTCAAAGCTCGCCCTCAGCTCTTTCATCGTTTCGCTGACGCTCTTATCTTTTCTAAATATCGCTGCGCCCGCCACCAGCACCCGCGCGCATTTGCATCGACGACGCGGTTATACCATTCAGCCACAAAACATGTTAGAATCATCGTCAGATATGGATATCAAAGAGCGCCCAAACCGTAAACTATATACTCAAACGCTTCGCCGCATGAGCGCGGAGCAGCGGCTGCTCAAGTCTTTTGAGCTATCCGAGTTTTCCAAAGAGCTCTTCCTCCACGGCCTGCACAGCCGCTTTCCCGAACTATCGGAGGCCGCGATCAAGCGGATTTACCTGGAGCGACTGGATAAATGTCACAACAGGAATTACTAAAGCTGGTTGTACGAACTCTCGACGGCGCCGGCGTAGAGTACATGCTGACCGGGTCTGTCGTCTCAAGCCTTCAGGGCGAACCGCGCTCGACCCATGATATCGACATAGTTGTCTCGATCAAACGTCCTTCGGCGAAAAAACTGGCCGACGCGTTCCCCGCGCCGAGATATCACCTGACCGAAGAAAGCATCCTCGATGCTATAAGCCATCGCAGCATGTTCAATCTTCTGGATACAGATACGGGCGATAAGGTTGATTTCTGGATGCTGACGGACGAACCTTTTGACCAATCACGGTTCAAGCGCAGGCGCACCGAAGAAGTTCTGGGATTGAAGCTCGCCGTGTCCAGCCCCGAAGACACCATCCTGGCGAAGCTGAACTGGGCCAAACGCTCCGGCGGCAGCGAGAAACAATTCAACGATGCGTTACACGTTTACGAGGTGCAATCCGGCAATCTGGATATGGAGTACCTGCGCCGCTGGGCTAAAGTCCTCGGCATCGAAGCGCTGCTGAAGCGGCTGGAGGATGAAGCGGAGCCGGTTTAACAAATGCAACATCCGTCATTGCCCGACTCGATCCCCGTTTTCACGGGGACGCAATCCAGAGGACTCCCTCCCACAGAACAACCTCAGTGACCTTCAATGAAGAGGTGTCCTTCCGCGGAAGGACCGGGGGTTTGGGGGTGTCCCCCAATTTAAAATCCTCCTAAATCCCCCTTTTACAAAGGGGGCCTGAGGGGGATTAGGATACAGGGGGTTGACTCAGATGTCATTGCGAGGAGCCGCAGACGACGAAGCAATCTAAATGTTTGTGGTACTGCCGAAGTGAAAGGGATTGCTTCTCCGCCTACGGCGGGATCGCAATGACTGGAAAAGAAGGCTCGCAATGACAATGATGGAGGCTAATCCTCGAAGCTCGCCCTCAGCTCCGCCATTGTCTCGCTGACGCTTTTGTCTTTCCTGAATATAGCCGCGCCCGCCACCAGCACCCTCGCCCCTGCATCAACAACGCGGCGCGCCGTCTTAGGCGAGATGCCCCCGTCGACCTCCAGCTCGGCCTTGAGCCCCCGCTCGTCCAGCAACTTGCGCATGCGGGCGATCTTCTCCACCACCCCCTCGATGAAAGCCTGCCCGGCATAGCCCGGGTTCACCGTCATCACCAGCACCAGATCGACATACGGGAGCACGTCTTCGATCGTATCGAGCGATGTCGGTGGGTTCACCGATACCCCAGCCTTCACCCCGAGTTTCTTAATCTGCTCGACGACCTCCCTCAGATTGGGGCAGGCCTCGGCATGCACCGTTATCACATTGGCTCCAGCCTTGGCGAACTGCTCTATCTGGCTCGGCGCTTTGCCCAGCAGCGGGTGCTCGATGTGCCCGTCAGGGTTCTCGATCATCAGGTGCACGTCCAGCGGCACTTTAGTATACGGGCGTATCGCCTGCACCACCAGCGAGCCGATGGTCATCGGCGGGACGAAATGCCCGTCCATTATGTCAACGTGTATGTAGTCCGCCCCTGCTTTGCTAACTTCTTCAACCTGCGCGCGCAGGCAGGAGAAATCCGCCGACAGTATCGACGGGGCGATCTTGATGCGGTGCTTAGCCATTCTCTCCCCTGATGAGTTTTTTTGCCCGCGCCAGCTGACGCGCCACCTGCTTCATGGCGGTGCCGCCGACCGCGTCGCGCGACGCGATCGAGGCATCGACCGTTATCGAATAGACATCCTCGCCGAACTGTGGCGAGAACTTTTTGTATTCACTCAGCTTCAACTCGGCCAGCGTTTTCCCTTTGCCCAGCGCATACTTCACCAGCCTGCCGACGATGCCGTGAGCCTCGCGGAAGGTGATGCCCTTCTTTACCAGATAGTCAGCCAAGTCGGTGGCCAAAATGTAGCCACCCTCGGCAGCGCTGCGAGCGGCTTCGCCATTGACCTTGAGGCTGGCGACCATCCCGGCGAACACCTCCAGCGTGGACAGCAGCGTATTCACCGTGTCGAACAGGACCTCCTTGTCCTCCTGCATATCGCGGTTATAGGTCAGCGGCAGGGCCTTCATCGTGGTCAATATCGCCATCAGGTTGCCGTACACGCGACCGGTCTTGCCCCGCGCCAGCTCGGCCACATCCGGGTTCTTCTTCTGCGGCATGATGCTGGAGCCGGTAGCGTAAGCATCGTCCAGCTCGATGAAGCCGAACTCCGCCGACGACCACAGCACCAGCTCCTCGGCCAGGCGTGACAGGTGCATCATGGTTATGCTGGCCGCTGCCTGGTACTCGATGACGAAGTCGCGGTCGGAGACGGCGTCCATGCTGTTCTGGCTTATCTCGCTGAAATTCAGCTCCTGGGCCAGGAACTCGCGGTCGATGGGATACGGCACGCCGGCCAGCGCCCCGCTGCCCAGAGGCAGGACGTCGGTGCGTATCCAGCAGTCGCCGAAGCGCTCCACATCGCGCTGCAGCATCTCGAAGTAAGCCAGCAGGTGATGGGCCAGCAGCACCGGCTGCGCCCGCTGCAGATGCGTGTAGCCGGGCACCACGACGTCCTTATTCGACTCAGCCACCTTGACCAGTGCCTGCTGCAGCTCAACCAGACGGTCAACGGTATGCGATATGGCCTCCTTCACGAACAGTCGCATGTCCAGCGCGACCTGGTCGTTGCGCGAGCGCGCGGTGTGCAGCTTGCGGCCCACGTCGCCGACCTTCTCGATGAGCCGCGCCTCGATGTTCATGTGTATATCCTCCAGTTCCTCGCTGGGGACGAAATCCCCGCTCTCGATCTCCTCGCGGATCGATTCCAGCGTCCGAGCGATGCTATCCGCCTCTTTTTTCGAGATGATCTTCTGCTTGGCCAGCATCCTGGCGTGGGCAATGGAGCCATCGATGTCCTGGTTGTACAGCAGCACATCGAAGCCGACGGACGCAGTATACTCCCGTGCCAGCTTATCCATATCTTTCTTTAAACGCTCACGCATAGGGTTCACCTCCCCTCATTATGATCCGAGAAATCCTCGATTGTAACTTATCAACCCCTGTATCCGAATCCCCCTCAGTCCCCCTTTCGCAAAGGGGGCTTTAGGGGGATTTTTCCCCCGTCAGGATCCGCCGCAGGCGGACTGCACCTCTTTTTATGCCACCCGACCTCAAATATTAAGATTGCTTCGTCGTCCGCCTGCGGCGGGCTCCTCGCAATGACTTCAAACTTACTTCTTACTGCTCTTCTTCGCCGCCTCTTTCTCCACCATCGCCTTCACGCGCAGCCGGAGGGCGTTGAGCTTAATGAAGCCGGTGGCGTCGCTCTGGTCGTAGATGCTCTCGCCGCTCTCCATAGTCGCGATGTCGGGCCGGTAAAGCGACAGCGCGCTCTTGCGGCCGACGGTGATGATGTTGCCCTTGTAGAGCTTCAGGCGAACCGTGCCTGTGACATTCTGCTGGCTCTCAGTGACCAGCGCCTGCAACGCCAGCCGCTCCGGCGAGAACCAGAAGCCGTAATAGACCAGTTCGCTGTAGCGCGGGATGAGCGAGTCGCGCAGGTGCATGACCTCGCGATCCATCGTCAGCGTCTCCATCTGCCGGTGCGCCGAGTGGAGGATGGCGCCGCCGGGCGTTTCATAGACGCCGCGCGATTTCATGCCAACGAAACGGTTCTCGACGAGGTCCACGCGGCCGACGCCGTGTTTGCCGCCAAGCTTATTCAATGTCCGCATCACGTTGGCGGGCGAGAGCCGCTTGCCGTTGACGGCCACGCAGATGCCGCGCTCAAAGTCGAGCGTGACATACTCCGGCTTGTCCGGCGCGTCCTCGGGCGCGACGCTCAGCTTGAACATGCCTTTCGGCGGCTCCAGCCACGGGTCTTCCAGAATGCCGCTCTCGAAACTGATGTGCAGAAGGTTGCGGTCCGTCGAGTAGGGTTTCTTCGCGCTCACCTCGACAGGGATACCTTTCGCCTTGCAATACGCAATCATCTGGCTGCGGCCGGGGAATTTTTTACGAAACCGTTCCTCGCGCCACGGGGCGATGATTTTAATGTTCGGGTCCATCGAGTAGGCGGTCAGCTCGAAGCGGACCTGGTCGTTGCCCTTGCCGGTGGCTCCGTGGGCGATGGCGTCGGCCTTCTCCTTGCGGACGATGTCCATCATGCCCTTGGCAATGAGTGGCCGGGCGATGCTGGTGCCGAGGAAATACTGGTTCTCGTAGATCGCCCCGGCCTGGATCATCGGGAAGATGAAGTCGCGCGCGAACTCCTCGGTAAGGTCCTCTACGTAGATCTTCGACGCGCCGGTTTTTTTTGCCTTTTTGTCGAGGCCTTTGAGTTCCTCCTCCTGACCGATGTCGGCGCAGAAGGCGATCACCTCAGCATTGTAGGTTTCCTTGATCCACGAGAGGATGACTGACGTGTCCAGTCCGCCGCTGTATGCTAAAACTACCTTTTTATATGCCTTACCTGCCATTTAAATCTGCCTTTCATATCCCCCTCAGTCCCCCTTTGTAAAAGGGGGATTTAGGAGGATTTTCTGGACAATACCCGCTCCAGAATGCTCATCGCCTCGTCCACCTCGCGCCGGCCGACTATGAGCGGCGGCATGAAGCGCACCGCGTTGGGCTTAACCATGTTCAGCAGCAAGCCCTTATCCAGGCAGCCCCTGACCACGGCGTCAGCGATCTCGGTGGAGAACTCCATGGCCACTAGCAGGCCCTTGCCCCTGATATCGACGATGAAGTCATACTTCGACCGCAGCTTCTCAAGACTATCGAATAGATACTGACCG
>Ga0315289_10005292_pt1 | contig 19085 bp, 18 predicted proteins | sample YL17G11_40_MG_FD_203452 | JGI IMG/M metagenome (GOLD analysis project Ga0315289, IMG submission 203452) | Sediment microbial communities from Yellowstone Lake, YNP, Wyoming, USA - YL17G11_40 | ecosystem: Environmental > Aquatic > Freshwater > Lake > Sediment | place: USA: Wyoming | collected...
AAAGTTGCTAGCGATGCGGTCAAGGCCTGGTTGAGCGTCGTCGTCGAGGATTCCTATAAGCGCCTTATGGGTCCATCGATCGAAACCGAACTCCGCCTCCAGTTAAAGAGCCAAGCTGAAGACGAAGCGATCAATGTCTTCTCCAAGAACTTAGAAAACCTGCTCTTGCAGTCGCCCATTCCGCACAAGACCGTGATGGGCGTCGACCCAGGCATCCGCACTGGCTCGAAGCTTGCCGTGGTCGACGAAACCGGCAAGCTGCTGGCATCGGCGACGATCTATCCTGACTACCGCAAAGAAGATGCGCCTAAAACTAAAGAGGCCAAGGCTGTCGTAGCCGGCTTTATCGAAAAATTTAAGGTTCAGTGTCTGGCGGTAGGCAACGGCACTGGTAGCCGTGAGATCGATCGTTTCATCAACGGCGTGATCAAGGAATTTAATATCAAGGACGTTAGGCGCCTGGTGGTGAACGAGGCCGGGGCTTCTGTTTATTCGACCGACGACCTGGCCCGCGAGGAGTTCCCCGATCTCGACCCCACCATTCGCAGCACCGTAAGCATTGCCCGCCGTCTGCAGGATCCATTAGCCGAATTGGTGAAGATCAATCCGAGGTCGATCGGTGTCGGTCAATACCAGCATGATGTCAATCCAGCGAAATTGGGTCGCAGCTTGGAAGAAGTCGTGGAATCCTGCGTTAACAAGGTTGGCGTCAACCTCAACACCGCCTCTTACGCTCTGCTAGGCTATGTCTCTGGCGTGGGTCCGGCCTTGGCTAAGAGCATCGTCAATTACCGCAATGAGCATGGCAAGTTCGCCACTCGTGCCGACGTCGCTAAGGTGACCGGACTCGGCCCTAAAGCCTACCAGCAAGCCGCTGGTTTCTTGCGCGTGCCGGAATCTGACAATCCGCTCGACAACTCCTCGGTGCACCCTGAGCGTTATGACATCGTCAATATGGTATCCGCCGACTTAAAAAAGCCGCTGCGCGAAATCGTCGGCCACCGTGACATCGTCGAATCGATCGCCTGGGAGAAGTACGTATCCGAGGTTATCGGCATGCCGACCCTTAAGGACATCGCCGCCGAACTCGTCAAACCAGGACGCGACCCTAGGGAAGACGGTGCCCGTCTGATGTTCTCTGACGACGTCTGCGAGATTGAGGACCTGCGTGCTGGCATGACACTTAAGGGCACGGTCACCAACGTCACCAATTTCGGTGCCTTTGTCGACATCGGGGTCCACCAAGATGGCCTCATTCACATCAGCGAGTTGTCCGACACCTTCGTTAAAGATCCATCACAGGTCGTCGCGGTCGGCACCGTGCTCAATGTCCGCATCCTCGACGTCGATGTCGCCCGCCGCCGCATCAGCTTAAGCTGCAAGACCCCGAGTGCCGAGCGCACCCAGCAATCCCCCCGCCCCGCCGGCCAACAAGGGAGTGCTCCAGGAGGAGGCCAAGGCGGTGGCCAGCAACGGCGGCCTGAGGGCGGCTCGCGCAACGGACCACAGCACACCACAGCAGCGCCCCACCAGGGTGCCCGCAGCCAACGCCCACCCGCAAAGCCAGACAAAGAATTCACCGCGGCCGACTTGCTCAGCAAGTTCAATCGCAAGTAAAGCGAGACCCCATTGCAGCTTCAGCAGCACAAGCCAGTTAGTTTAGCCGTCATTGGCGGCTCGGGTTTATATCAGATGGACGGGGTCAAGGTAGTCAAAGAGCACGACCTGACCACGCCATTTGGCAAGCCCTCGGACGCTATCATCGAAAGCAATATCGGCGGCCGGGTCGTCTATTTCCTGCCTCGCCATGGCCGCGGCCATCGCTTGACGCCCTCGGAGGTACCTTACCGCGCCAACATCCACGCCCTCAAGCAATTGGGCGTGACGCACGTCTTGGCGGTCAGTGCCTGCGGCATCATGAGAGATGAGATCAAGCCGGGCGACATGGTGGTCCCGGACCAGATTTTCGACCGCACTAAAGGCGTACGCGATTCGACCTTTTTTGGTGACGGCATCGTCGGTCACGTATCATTCGCAGACCCCTTCTGTGATGAGCTGCGCCAAGTCATCATCGCTTCGTGCAAGGCGAACCAGGCGACGACACATGGCAGTGGCACCTACGTCTGTATGGAAGGGCCGATGTTTTCGACCCGTGCTGAATCACACCAGTACCGCAAAACGCTCGACCCTGCGGTCATCGGCATGACCGCAATTCCAGAGGCTAAGCTGGCTCGCGAGGCTGAACTTAGCTACGCGATGCTAGCCTTGGCCACGGACTATGACTGCTGGCACGAGACTGAGGAAGACGTCACCGTCGAGGTCGTGATGGCGGTGCTCAAAGCCAATGCAGCGCTGGCCAATGCCATCGTCAAAACGGTGGCATCAATGCTGCCTCAGCATTCGTCGAGTCCGGCCCTGCATGCCGCTCGGCATGCCATCATGACCAATCCCGCGGTCATTCCGGCCGCCACTAAGCAGCGCTTGGCGCTGCTATACGGGGCATACCTGGGCCTATGAGCCAAAGCAGCCGCGGCAGCATCGGCCTAACCCTGCTGCTTATTGCAGCTGCAGCCGCGACTCCAGCTCGCGGCCGCGACCACCAAAACAGTTTTATGTTGATGACCCCAGCGCAGCTCTACCGCCTAGACGGTATGGGCATTAGCGCGGATATCGATACCAAGCACGCCGCCAAAGGCAGCCACACCAGACTGATGCTAGCTGCTAAGACCACCCCAAGCCTTAATGGTTCACTACAGGCGGACTACCTTAGCGCCGGCGACGGCAGTGGTGTTACCGGCCAAGGTGCTTTTAAGATCCTCGACCAACTAGTGCTCGGCATCGGTCTAGGATGGAGCCATCAGCACCTCACCGAACTCGCCCCATCCCACCTAGTGACGGCAATGCTAAGCAGCGAGGCGGCTCTAATCAAAGGCGAGGATTACGAAGCTGGCTTGGCGATTTGGCAGCTGCGAATGGTCGGCGACCAAAGCCCTAAGGATGAATCGCGCCATGCTCTACTCCTGCATGGCCGCTGGCTTGCTAGCGAGGATTTCAACCTAGGCGTGCAGGCCCGTCGCGCACCGCACCTATCTGCGCAGCGATTGCAGCGGCGTTGGTCCTATGGGCTCAGCGCCAATTTACGGGTCCATGCATGGGAAGTGGAGGCTCTCTATAACCGCTTAGCCAGGCGCATAGCCGAGGATCTGGGCGAGGCACAGCATGGCACATTGATGCTGTACTTTGCGGCTACACCCGAGTGGTCGCTCAACCTACGATTAGACCACAACCTCGGTAGCAGCACTACGCAGGAGGATCTCAGCACCTCGCCTAGTACTATGGCTGATGGACCACGCGCTGGGGTGTGGATCGGTCTAGGCTGCGCCAGGGCGCTGTAGCGTCATCAACTTAAGTTAGGGGCCGTCAGCTGGCGCCCAAATGTGCAAGTTATTTCCTGACGGCCCCTTAATGACGCAAACCTCTCAGCCTATAACTGATGGCCATGCCGGTGATGGTCGCTAGAATGAGTAGGCTCGACAAGGCGTAAATTTCTCGATTCAAGCCAAAGCGAATCATCGAATAGAGTCGCATCGGTAAGGTATCAGATCCGGCCCCTGCCGTGAAAAAGCTGATAAGAAAATCGTCGAAGGACAGGGTAAAGGCCATCATGCCCCCGGCAGCGATCGCGGGCGCTATCAGCGGTAGCGTGACGGTACCAAATACCTTTGCCGGTGTGGCGCCTAAATCAGCGGCAGCTTCTTCTAAACTTATATCAAAGTCGGCCAGTCGCGCTCGCACGGTGATAACCACGTAGGAAAGCGCAAACGTCACATGCCCGATAATGATGGTATGCATACCCAAGCCGAGGCCAAGGCAGGCAAACCAAATAACCGAGGCAAGCCCCATCACTAATTCGGGCATGACTAGCGGCACCATGGTTAGTGATGAAAGCAGATGACGGCCGGGAAATTTGCCGCGCTCCAAAGCGATCGCTCCTGCCACTCCAAGGAGCGTCGCAATAGCGCTCGTAATAGCTGCCACCTGTAGGCTCATGAGCAAGGTGGTCGCTATGAGCTGATCTTGAAAGAGCCGTTCGTACCAAATCAAGCTTGGTTGCCAAACCAAGCCGCTTGCGCTCGGCACCGGTGCAATAAATGAATAAATCACTACAGCCAGCAGAGGCATCAGTAGCAGACTGAACGCCGCAGCCGTAATGATTTTAGCCACCAGATGGGGGGCTGGCCGAGGCTTTTCTTTATGCTTGGACAAGCATTGCCCCCTTACCAACCAAGGCCCTCTGTAAGGCAAAACTACCCAACATGGCCAAGACGAGAATCATCGCCAAGGCGGCGCCAAATGGCCAATCACGAGCTTTAAGGAACTGCTCGGTGATCAAGTTACCAAGGAGCATAGTGCGGGCTCCACCCAGTAAATCGGGGATCATGTATTCACCAAGCACCGGGATGAAAACCAGAATAGCGCCGGAAACCAAACCCTGTCGACTCATCGGCAGTAAGACTTTAAACAGGACGCTCCACCCACGAGCACCGAGGTCTTGAGCCGCCTCCAGCAATGAAAAATCGAATCCCTCGAGCACGACGTAAATGGGCAGTGTCATAAATGGCAGATAGTTTGTCACCATGCCCACAGCGACTGCAAACAGCGAGTCAGTCATGACCAAAGGTGCAGTCAGCAGGCCGCTGAAGATCAGGGCACTGTTGATGGGCCCCTCCACTCCGAGTATGGCCCTAATCGCATAGACCCGGACAACGAAGTTGGTCAGAAACGGCACCATCAGCATAGCCAGGAGCAGAGAACGCCAGCTTTTAGACGCCGTTGCGATGGTGTAGGCGAGCGGAAAGCCCATAAACATACAGACTGCTGTGGTTAATGCCGCAAGCAGCAGGCTTTTGGTAAATATTCCTAGGTATAAAGCATCGAAGGCGCGAGTGTAGTTGTGCAGCGAAAGGGTCCAGACGATCTCGCCGTAGGCTCCCCTTTTTAGCAGGCTGTATACGGCGACAAATAGCACCGGAAGGATGAGAAATGTCACTAGCCAGAGTGCTAGTGGCACCGCCAGAGCCCCGCTTTTATGCCTCATTGGGCACCTTCAGGATTCAGGATCCAGGCATCATCTGCAGCAAATCCAAACCTAGCGTAGTCGCCGACGCGTAGGTCTGCTGGCAGCGCAGCTGCATTCAAGATTGTGGCCGTCATCAGACTTTTATTTGGCTGCCATAGGCCGTTGATGTCTACGGTTGCACCACGATAAAAAATGTCACACAGGGTGCAGACAAATTCATTGCGGTGTGAATTTTGGACTGTGGACTCTGGTGCAAACCCCTCGCCCTTGCCTAAGTAAACATTTTCTGGTCTAACCAATAGATGGACTTGCTTACCGAGGGGAAGATTTTGCTGCAGCCGCGGCAGACGCGCCATACAGCGGGTCCCCGCGCCGAGATCGACCCAGCCGTGGGTGGATCTGCCGTCGACAGGTCCAGCAAAATGTCCAGACAGCCGGTTCGTGGAGCCCAAAAATGACGCAACAAACGCAGTCTCTGGGCGCTCATAAACGTCCTGAGGCGAGCCGACCTGCTCGACGCGCCCCTGGTTCATAACGGCGATGCGATCTGACATGGTCAGCGCCTCGCCTTGATCATGGGTCACAAAAACAAAAGTCATGCCTAGGCGTCGCTGCAGGGACCGTAGTTCGGTTTGCATGCGTACCCTTAAATTAAGATCGAGGGCGCTAAGTGGCTCATCCAAGAGCAGGACCTTTGGACGATTGACGAGCGCACGCGCCAGGGCCACCCTTTGTTGCTGTCCCCCAGACAGGGTACTGATGCGGCGGCCGCCAAACCCATCCATGGCGACCAGGGCCAATGCCTCATCAACGCGACGCAGGCGCTCAGGGCGCGCAACTTTATTTACTCGTAAGCTAAATGCAACGTTTTCGGCGACATCCATGTGGGGGAATAGGGCGTAACGCTGAAAGACCATGTTCATAGGGCGGTCGTGAGGCGGGGTCTTGGTGATGGACTCACCAGCTAGGTAGACTTCGCCCGAGTCGGGATGGTCGAAACCCGCGAGGATTCTCAGTAAAGTCGACTTGCCGCAACCGCTGGGCCCAAGGATCGAGAAGAATTCCCCGGCACCGAGCGCCAATGAGACGGATGCGATCACCCGCTGCCCATCAAAGCTCTTGTCAATACCTCTCATTTCCAACATATAACAGCATCCTGCCGCCAGGCCCACAGAGGGCTATGGACCATCTCGTCGTTGCAATAGTTGGAGACGATACATGCCCGCAAAGCCCCATACAACCCTCATCACTCGGGTAATGGCCAGTATCCTGGCCCTGGGTCTCAGCGGTTGCACCTGGATTAAAAAAGGCGCCGCGACGACCTCCAACTCACCAGCCGCCCCAACCAATGAACGGATCATCAATCTGTACATATGGGCTCAATACACGTCGCCTGAGCTCATCGCAGAATTTACCCGACGCACAGGCATCAGCGTGCGCGAATCAAATTACTCCTCGAATGAGGAGCTACTGGCTAAACTGCAGGCTGGCGCCACTGGCTTCGACATCGTCGTGCCGTCCGACTATATGGTCACGGCCATGATCAAGCTCGGCATGATCCGTGAAATCGACAAGAGTAAAATCCCCAATGTCCGAAATCTCGACGGCAAATTCCTCGGCAAGGCCTACGATCCAACCAATAAATGGTCCTTACCCTACGCCTGGGCTATTACCGGTATTGCGGTGAACTCCACCGCCTACCCTGATCCAGTGACTAGTTGGCGTGACCTGTTGCTAAACGATAAGGTCAAGGGGCGAATCTCCTTACTCGATGACGTCAGGGAGGCAATGGCCGCGGCGCTTACAGTCAACGGTCTAAGCCTAAATTCCATCAAGAAAGACGATCTGAATAGAGCTAAGTCCACTCTGAGTGAGGCAAAATCGAGGATCAAAGCCTTTAACTCGACGCCTCTGAATCTGTTGTCGGCCGGTGAAGTGGTGATGGCGCAAATGTACTCGGGTGAAGCTCTAGTCGCAGCACGAGATAGCGGCAAGCCGATTCGTTTTGTCATACCTAAGGAGGGCGGCACGTTGTCCATCGACAATATGGTCATCCCGAAGGATGCCCTCCATGTGCAAGAAGCTTATGAGCTGATCAATTACTTCTATGAAGCGACGACCCAGGCGGACCTCGTCAAGCGGATGCTATCTGGTCCGGTCGTAACAGGAGCAAGAGCTATGCTGCCAGCCGCCTTACAGAACAACCAGGTCTTATACCCGAGCGATGAGGTGCTGAGTCATTGCGAAATGATGCAGGACTTAGGTGACGCCACCACAGAATATGACCGGATCTGGGCAGAAATCAAAGCCAACGGTCCATAGTCGGATAGTCGCAGATGCCGGACCAGTTTTGATGACGATCTAAGGAACGCTACCTCCTCTCTCGACATGGTCGCTAGCGTTCCCCAACCCAGCTCCGAACTAACCCAAACTAAGGGGCCTTTATCCCTTTATTATCGGTAATTTATCCACCAAAAACACCGAAAAATAAATTTTGTGCTATAAGGCCCATCGCACTGATGCACCCCCTGCCCCAGCGAGATGCCCGTGACCCTACGCCTTAAAGACGTCGAAGTCCCCGCCACCAACGGCAGCACTGATGCGCAACTTGCCGCAGCTGTAGCCCAACGCCTCGGTCTACCAGCGGACGCGCTGCTGAGCCTAGTCATTCGCAAGAAATCCCTCGATGCCAGACGTAAATCCCGCATCGTCTACCACTATCAAGTCGATGTTGACCTCGAAGATGAAGCAGCCGTGCTGCGCACCAGCGATAGCCAAGTCGAAGTCGCCCCGACCGAAGCTGCTGCGGATCCACTGGAAGGGATAGCCAAAGGTTCCTACCGCTTTCGCCACATGCCTATCATTATCGGTAGTGGCCCCGCAGGTACCTTTGCTGCGCTAGCCCTGGCCCAAGCCGGCCAGCCTTGTATGATCATTGAACGCGGCGAGGCGGTCGAGCAGCGCCTGCGCACGGTCAACAATCTGCGACGCGATGGTACCTTTGAAGGCGAGAGCAACTACTGCTTTGGCGAGGGCGGTGCCGGTACCTTTTCCGACGGCAAACTGACCTGCGGCCGCAACCACCCACTAGTAAAGTTTCTGTTCAACCAGTGGGTTGAGTTTGGTGCGCCAGACGAAATCCTCTACGATGCACACCCGCACATCGGCACCGACTACCTACTGCGCATCGCCAAAAACCAACGCCAACACCTCGAACAGATCGGCTGCCAATACCTGTTTGGCCGACGCTTTATTGACATCACTGCAGGCGGTAGTGCGGCGCGTTACCGGATTAAGCTCGACGACGGCACCACATTGCTGACCGATCACCTTGTTTTGGCTATTGGCCATTCCGCCAGAGACACCTATGAGATGCTACTTGAGCGCGGGCTAGCGATTGCACCTAAGCCATTTGCGATGGGCGCGCGTTTTGAGCACCCCCAAGACGTCATCGACAAGATTCAGTTTGGCAATCAATGCGACTTACCTCCGGCTGAGTATAAACTAGCAGCGCATACCCAGGACCGCGGAATTTGGACCTTTTGCATGTGCCCCGGTGGCCACCTATTGCCAACCAACGCCCAGCCGAATCACCTCGCCATCAACGGCATGAGTTACCATGCCCGCAATTCCGGCTTCGCTAATGCAGCGGTAGTGGTCAACGTCCTGCGCGAAGACTTCTACCGCGGTCATCCGCTCGATGGCATGCGTTTTCAAGCCGCTATAGAGCGCCAAGCGTTTGCTGCTGGCGGCGGCAACTACATGTCTCCGGCTCAGCGCATGCAGGATTTTATGGTCGGCCGCGCCAGTACGGGCGAGCTGCGCTCCACTTATAAACCTGGTGTCAGCAGCGCACGACTCGACCAAGTCCTACCTCAGTTCATCGTCGATGCCTTGCGCCAGGCCGTCGTCGATTACAACAAAAAGATGCACGGTTTTATCTCTAAAGATGCCCTAGTCGTAGGCGTCGAGACCAAGACCTCCTCACCGATAGTGATGCTGCGCGATAAATCATTGCAGTCAATTAGTCACCCAGGTTTATTTCCCGCTGGTGAAGGTGCAGGCTTTGCCGGCGGTATCGTCAGCGCCTCGCTCGACGGAGTGCGCATCGGTAGGGCGGTCATGGATGACGCCATTGCTACTGCTCTTGCCGAGCGCATACACTAAAAAAAATGCCGTTGGCAACAGTATGATCCACGCAGGATTCGCAGCACCCGAACCAAGGTCCTTGGTTCTACATCACGTAGTTGAGCCCACCAGTGAACGATAATTGACTGAGGGCTACACTTGAATCCATAATGTTGCGGTACCGAATCTCACCTACTGCGTCTATAGCTTTGTCAAAGCGATACGACACCCCGCCACCGTAGTCCAAACCAAATTTACCAACAGCTTCTCTATATTTTGATTCGAGTGGTTTTGTTTGATTGGATTTCGCTCTGATCTCGAAGCGGTGAGCTACAGCTCCGGCAACTAAATATGGACGAAACGACTGCGTAACACGAGTAAATATGTACTTAAGGTCCAATGCCACTGCTAAATCACTCGCACGCACCGACGTTTCGGCAATTGTTCCGCTTGATTTATCCCAATAATCAACGGCGCCACCGGCTAGGAGGTTGTCGCTTAAGGCATAATCCGTATATACACCGAATGTCGCCACTGGATCGCCAAGCTGCTCGACCTTGGATAGACCAACCCGAACTCCAGCCTGACTTGGCGCCTGCCGAACCAGTCCATGCTCCTTGGTACTGCTGGTACTAGACGCGCTATCGCTCTCAGCAAAGACTGTAGAACTAGCTATCAAACTGCAAAGAATCAATGGATAGATTTTCACTTGGAACTCCTCCTATTTGAACACCGAACTGCCTATCCAAGCGGTGCATTAATCATGCCATTTCATGCCATTCGCCCAGCCGGATCTTTTGCACAGCGCTTGGCATGTTTGATGCACTCTTCAGAAATTGAAGTGGTTATTGGCGGGTATCTTATTCTTTGCTTGTCAGTCGTCTTAATTTGACTACAGCTGTAGCCATCAAGATACTCAAATCAGCCAAAGCTATCGTCAGTGGCCCTCGGTATCAGCGCCCCATGACCTACTCATTGCGGCAATACCAGGGGTTTCAGTGGGGATTATAGCTCAATCTTTCAAGGTTCGAGCGTGTCAATGGGCTCGGACAGATGAGTGCTGCGGACGCTTCAAAACAAGAGAAAGAACGCTAGACTTCCTCCGCCCCACTGCTTTTGATAGGAGCGCGTGAACTGATCGAGATCCCAGGTGGCGTTGAGGAACATGCCACCGTGGCTCCCGATACGGATGTCATAGGCGGTTTGCAGCTTCACCTCGAACCAAGGTGTATTTTTGCGCTCTGGTACGGTGACGTAATTGGAGTACAGACCCAATTGGAAGAAGTGCTTCGCCCGGCCTCCGACGCCCTCAAGCGGGAAGTGATCGGTGACATAGAGTCCATGGTCGTTCCAGTGCGATCGCTCACGGCCCGGCGGCTCCTCGTAGTCACCATTGCCAAGCATGGCAATATCTTCGAATTCGTAATGAGCATCGCGCTGTACCATCTGCACGGTCACTGCTATATCTTCGCCGCTTTTGCTCTGTACCACACCAGCTTCTATGTTATCAGACCGCCGCCGCATCGACTTGCGGTAGATTGCAGGCACCGGAACCGACCACAGCTTCATCTCGCGTTTGCCTTCGTGAATCCCGCAAAGATAGCCTGACCAGCCTTGCTGTCCGCCGCCCTCAAGCCGCCACTCGATCAGCCGCCGCTCGAACGCATAGCTGTACCCGTGACTCGGGCGCGACCACAGCAGCGGCGAATCGTGTGACACCTCCCAACTCGCGCGCAGTATGCCAAGGTCCCATGAGCCGCGCAGCCCAGTTGTATGGGTGCGATGCAGTATTTGATCGTCAGAGTAGGACTTCTTCGTCTCAAAATACAAATCCGGATCCCAATAGTACGCTTCGACGAAGTTCCCATTGCCCGGCCTCCAGGCGAGGGCCGCGCCCATGTCGCCATATTCTTTATGCGAGTTGCCGTCGCCGAGAAACGTCGCCAGGAAGGGAGCCAAGCCGATGTAGGACACGCGCAGTTCTCTCTCTAATCGTTGGTCGATCATGTCGTCACGCCGTGTCTGCACGTAGCCGAGTTCGAAGGGCACGTCTCCTTCTGATGCGACCAGTTTGATGTCCTCCCTATAATCGAAACGGTTGATACTGAGGCTGCCGGCATTGGCGCGCCAACCGACGTCGTGGTCCACCCAGAGGCGATCCCAAGAGACGGGATACCGATAGCTCGCCTTGTCGTTGTAATTTTCTTCGTGCATGCGATCTTCCTCGTCAATGCGGTCCGCATCTGACTCTAGAAAGCGCGCCGAGGCCGGGGTTGCAAGTGCCGCCGCAAGTAGGACTGCTATCCGCAGTTTCATCCAGCTACTTTGAGAGCTATCCACAACTCAGGGCCTTTACTTGCACGTAGGTCCCTAATGCGTCGATCAAAGCGGCCGGCTAAAGCCTCGCAAGAAGGTAGCAATCGCCCAGGGACTAACAGCCTATCATCACAGAATGTCCAAATTTTCACTCGATTGCCGACTGCCAAGCCGCACATGACCGCCCTAAAGCGACTTCAGATAGTCAACAACGTCGGCCAACTCCGGTCTCGCCGCAAAACATATATTACCCTTGCGCACCTTTTCCACCAATCCCACTAGATCGCCAAGAGCTGTTGTATATAAAGCCGCATCAGTGGCCTTGTCCCATCGACTGAATAACGAGATCGGCGTGCTGCCGAAGAATTCCTGAGTTCGCACGGTAATCCCCAGGGTACTGTAATCAAGCGTGTAATACTTTGACGTGCCATAGCTCAAAATGCCGGATACCTCCAGACGGTCTGGCTTAAGTCTTAGCTCGACCGTCTGCGAATGGGGCGAACACTCGGTACTCAGAAAGTACGACTTGCCTTCAGACTCAAACGCCGGCAAACGGACCTCAGCGGCGGCTGGGTTTGATCCCGACCAATTCTGATATCCGCAGCCCACAAAAGCAAAGCTCGATACGGTGATAATGACTGCTGCTATTTTCACTGGAGACCCTCTTCGAACAAATCAGGGTGCGCTAGAGCCATACTATCTGGTGCAACGCCGACAACGAACCCCACTGAGTTTTTTGGCATAACCCCCTTCACCAGGGATGGCAAGCGCTAATGTGTGTTTATCCAGTCACCCGCCGTTTGCTGATTCTCGTAATCCCGGTCGCGGCCGTTGGTTTGCTTCGTCTACAGAGTTTCTAGCGCGAAATGAAATTTCGCGCTAGAAACTGGTCTTACATTTAATGTGTCTCAAACACCGACTTCGGCCTGCAGAGCCTTACCACTTTCGAGACATTTGACAAAATCACCGCGCATCGATTGCAAATAGCTCTTTATCTCAGGATTCTTTGCCCCAGGAATAAGTTTCGTATCCAGAAGTTCAATAAAATCCTGCATGAAAGAGACATGCTGATGCAGATACTTTTTATCAAAATCAGCTCCTTTCAATAAAAGCAGCATCGCGCCGTCGCGTAGCGCATTCACCCGCAGGCCAGCGCTAACGCCGCTTTCCTCTGCTTTAACAGCGACTTTACCAAGAATTACATTAAACTCGGCGGAAAAGCGCTCATGATCCCGGATTACGGAATTGGCATACCCGACAAGATTCTTATTCGTTGCACTCTTCTGCGCCGACTTCGCAGCGCTCACCGCCTGATCATTGGCAACATTCACTGCTCCAGCAATCTGCCCATCACTCATTTCGGCAGCCGCCGCCATGTCCACTTCCGCCGCCATTGCGGTAGAACTCAGCGCGGCCAGTGCCGACAAGGATGGAATCATCACAGCCGACGCCAAAATAGCTGACTTAATTTTAACTATAGACATGACGGTACCCCTCTTTGCACACATATAAACACTTGATGAGCATTCACCATGAACGCACATCGGACACTCTCTCGTATTGAATTGCGGACGCCTGTCTCCGATTTGCTACGCACATAGGGACCAAGCCCACCACCGCTAATGTCGACGCACTAGTGGACTGTCCAGGCAGCCGCCCGGCGCACCGGCACGACATCTCTGCCAGGGCCACCTCGGCTGCGCAGAAAACCGCAGATTTATATGACCGTTTCGGTACTTTCATCCTTGATTCTGCACTCACCTTTGATCTTAGTATCTCCGGCATTGATTAGCTTCAGGGGCCAACCAGCGCTTCCTCCGGTGCCATTGCAATCTCGAGGAACAGTCACCCGACGACAAGAACAAGCCAATGCAACAAACGCGCCATATAAATCTCGGCCAGGCCGACACACAACCCGCAAAAAGATCTGCGTTGCGTATCGACTTCACAGCCATCGAAACCAACCCCTGCAAGCCACAACGACATCTGGATTGCCCAGGGCATTGTAGCATCCTGCCGCCAATGGCAACCTGTGGACTCCAATCAGTGCCCAAGGCCATCTAATTTTTATCTTAACGAGCTGCTGAGATGACGCCTTTGGCACTCACGATTTCGGTTTAGTGAATGCAACCACAAATTTTGCTCAGCATAGGGAACATTCGGCGCATTTTTGCTCGTTATCGACTCGACTGAACCGCTGCGCCGAAACCAAGCACGCCGCGTGTCCATTGCACGAGCGCTGCATTCCCAACTGTGACTGCTATGTCACTCGGCAAAGGTCGCAACCGCCAGTGTACTGTCCACGACGTGGAGCTACCGGGAGGCAACGCGACCATCGGCCCCTCTTCTTCGACCTCAAGGAATTTATCAGCGGTTGCTGGTGCTTCAGTGTAGAGCTGGATTTCTCCCTCGTCCGGCCCAAGTTGATCTGGCAAAGTGTCAGCAAAACTCTTGATGAAGACGAGACCAGATTCGACATGCGCAATCCAGCCCTCAGCTCCATCGCGGGCGACAATATACTTGCTTGGTTCCAGCGGCGCCGATTGCTGGTTTAACCATGTAACTCCTGCAAGCGTAGTTACAGGGAGCTGTGCCATGCCCAAGACATTGGTCTTGGCGTTGATGGCTGTGCCCTCGGGGAAGTAGGTTAATCCAGCGGGGTGGACACGGCTGATCTCCCACGGCGCCCAGCTCGCGACGACGCTGCTGCGATTGGTGAGCGTGTATTCGATGTTTAGAGTCTGGTCGGCCGCATCAGCCCAGACGCGTTTGGATGCCTGCAGGCCCCAGGTCCTATTCACTGATCCAATGAAGGTTACGACATTGTTCTGTAGGCTGGGTGTGAACGGCGCTGATTCCACCTCGGGTGGGGGCGGCCAACCCCAGCGTGCTTGCGGACTCGGTCGAAACCATGACGAGGCTGCTAATACATTGACCCCGCGGTAGGCAAAGGTTTGAATTGAAGCTCCGATCGAGGTGTCAATTTCTGCAACTGTGTCGCCCATGGTAAACCGCCAAATATTGCCATCCTGCTCGGGCACCACTAATGTGGTTGCGGTGCTGCCGCTGCTCCAGGTTGCATCGCTACCGGACGCCGGTCCATGTTCACTACCCCCGAAGTCGCCACCTCCGGACGGTAGTGTGCTGCCGTTGTCGGTGGTGGCATCGCTCCCGGGCGCCTGTGTGCCGTTGCTATTAGCCACCGCATCGATCCTAGTTCTATTGTTGCGGTCGTCTTGGGGCCTTCTGGAGATACTGCAGGACGCTGCAGCGATGGTCGCGCTAAAAACAGCGAGCCCTAAGAGCAACGTGTCGTATGAAAACACTGAAATCCCCTATCTGAAGCGTGGATAATGTGGGCGCAGCCACAGGCACGGAAGTGACATTTTCAACGCAACAGTTATGATACCATAGTGCTTTGAGAAGCACGGCGAAGGGCGAATGCGACCTCGGACGGCGCTCCGGAACTCCGCGGAACGGCGCTTCGAGCAATTATAGCGTCGGGCCTAGGCCCGGCCCGAGGAGACCATGATGGACATCACCGTCTACTTCGACCCGCAGACCTACTTCCCGACGTGCCGTTTGAGTCGTTGAACAAAGTGATTTTAGAGGCGCTTGCAAATAAGCGGTAATGATACATCCTCAATGTAGGTTTGCTCTGGAAAGCATGCGATCAGCAAACATATCAAGGTCTATTGCAAAAAAGTCTTTTCTTGCGGCCGCTATCATCTGTTTTTCATAGGCGGCATCAAGGAGGTTCTGCTGTGCTTCGTGTCGGGCTTTCGTCACGCAAGCCGCATTCAACTCTGTATCGCAGGCTGTGCTGCTGCGCGGACCGCACTTTTCCTGCGCTAATTTGGCAGAGACACAAGCCATATAGGTGACGCCACTTTCAAAGCCGAAATCAACTTTGCCGGGTATGGATTTGAACCGGTAGGTCAGTAAGTTTTTCTGAGCATAACGCTCAAATTGTGGGCCGTACAATTTCTTCAGGTAAGCTGCGCACTGCTGCGCATTCCTTGACACACTAGCCTTCAACTGTCCGACTACATCTTTGCCAAGCCCCGGGGTGGTCTCCGCGGCCCGAACGCGCTCCCAAAGGATCGCAATGCTGAGTGAGCTAATCAGAGCATAGGTCTGGTAGCTTGCGAGCGCGGCGGCTAGGTATTCTGGGCTCGAGTCCTCGTTGGTATACTCCTCAAGGGAGTTGCGGATGTCATTGGCCTTATCGATCATAATCGCTATGAGGTTGCTGCTATCCGGACTACCTGGCACATAGTCGCGGCTAAGCGTGTCCTGGAGGGAATTGAGTTTGATCTTCAGCTGCCGCGGAAATTCCTTGGCCAATGGTGAAAATATCCGTTTAGCATTGCTCGTTACCTCGCCTTCATTTAGGTCGCCGAGGTTATCGCCACGGCTAAAAAACTTTTCGTGTATTGCCTCCCACTGAAGGTTGAGGTTGAAATCAATAAAAGTCGATAGAACCTGCTCCGCAATAGCTAGGCTGATCGGAATCAGCATGATCGATTTTGCCTCGGAATCCTGTTGCGCCGCTGATTTGCAGCCGGTCAGTCCAGGTGGCACTAACAAGGCCAGACAAAAACTGATTATCACGAGTGGCACACGAAACCTCATAGGATCTCCAAGTGATATTTGGTTTGATGACCATTGTATCATAGAATCGTGTTTGCCGACTTTAAGGTTGGCGACCCAAAAGGTTAACCGCCGAATCGCTGAACCCTGAGCCAAAGTTTGCCAACGTCTTTGTGCCATGCCAAACTGAACATGGTGTTTCACGGTTCGACGATGATCACGAAGCGATGGCCGCGGTTTCCAAGTAGTTTGAGTCACCCCTGTGCAGGACACCGGTTATCCAGAGTCTTCATGCAAAAATCAAACTTTACGTGCAGATCCTCCAGGGCTTTGTGGACCGGATTTGGTATGCGCCGCTTTTGGCCCTGCTGGCCATGCTCGACACTCTGATTGTCATCATCCCCACCGACAGCATCATGATCTCGAGTTCGATGCTGGCACCTAGGCGGTGGCTTGTTTTTGCCGTTAGCGTGAGCATTGGCTCGACCGTCGGTGCTGTGCTTCTGGCTGCCTTGGTTGAGTATCAGGGTCTACCATGGATCCTGCAGCTATTTCCGTCGATTGAGAATACCCATGTCTGGGCATTGTCGGCGAAGTTCCTGCAAGAGTACGGCAGCCTGCTCATCTTCGCCGTGGGTGTCACGCCTCTGATGCAGCAGCCGATCCTGGTTCTGGCCGCAGTGGCAAACACGCACCTAGCTGAGTTGGCGGCGGCGGCCTTCGCTGGTCGCATCATCAAATTCTGCATCATGACTTACATCGGTTCGCATGCTCCACGGCTACTCAAGAAGCTTTGGGGGGTGCGGGGAGAGCTCAAAGATGCTGGGGTGAACGTAGACTAGCCGGTGCGTTCGGGACGGCGTCCCAACGCAGCTCTCTAGCGAGTAAATACGTAGCGAAGTCCGCTTTCAAGGGCTTTGCCGAGGTCAAAGCGACAATGTCCAGAGCCTACCGGTGACTCGCCGGTCACGCTCAACCCGCGCCGCTTCCATTGGTTCATTGCGGCGGTCGCCTGGGCATACAAAAAGTCACCAGTTTGAATAACGTAGTACAGCCTAAAGTTGCTGCGCACCGTAGCATTGAGCGTTGCAGTGTTTTGCGCAGTCGACACCAACGGCGAGCCGCCGCCACATAGTAGCACTGCTCCGCCCTGATAGTTATGGATCTCATCTGGTAGAAAGTCGCCGCTGAGAAAGGTCGACCCTGCCGAGACTCCGACAAATACAGTCCGTTGCCGCGACCAGGAGGGGTGAGCACCGTAAACTACTTTATCGAGTAGTGAGTGGACATACTCACGATTAACGGCACCGATTCTGGGCAGCTCGCCCGCCCAGGAATTCTGCTGGTCGGGGGCTTGCACGGCGACTACAGCCAGATTGAAGGGCTTGGCTAGGCGCGCAAGTAGCTCCATGTGCGAGGCATAAGTAGGGCCGCCGCCCGAGCCATGGAAGTAAACAAGGACCCCTTCTGGTCCAACGCCGCGTGGCGGCGTGATTTGGTAGAGGCCAGTCTTGTGGGTGGTCTTGTCATTATAAAGACCGGTTTCAGCCGCTGCAGCTCGCCACGGTATGGTGGCGGCAATCAACGACGCACTGGCGATGATCGACCTTATGTACTGGCAGCGCGAACACACTGGAAACAGGGATTTCAAAATAGTCACTGTGTAGCGGTCCTCTATGGCAGCCGTTGCTGGTAATGAATAGGTCGTCGCTGGCCCAAGCTTGCTCTAGCGCCTGTCGGCCACTGCTGCCGGGACATTGGCGTCCCGCTCAAAGTAGTAGAGGTTCTTGGCGTTCTTGGTGAATATGTCGGCGATGATGTTTTCGTACACCGCGCCCTTATAGATGCCAAGATTGCCGTCCATGATCTCCTGAGCCGACCCTTCTAAGCATTGCGCTTGCCTCGGCAAGGCCGCGCGGTAGGGCCCGGCGGCCACCTCCTGACCAATGCTGCAACGCTCGCTAATTGCACCTTTGACGATGAACCAGATCTTGATCTCACAAGAGGTCAATTGGTGTCATTGGCAAAAATCACTGGTCGCCTCAGCCAGCTAGCAGCGGCAGCTGGGTTGCGACACGCAGTCGTGGCCGATGTGTCTGTGAGATTGGATATTAATCCGTTCAGGTACACTGGCAGGTCCACTTCTTTGGGCAATGCTGGCCAGTCGCATGCATCCCGATTGGGATCACCATAAGATGGCAACACCTTTGCTGGAACTCCCCAGCGACCGCAATGCCTGATAAGTCCAGTATTAAAACGGCCATTGTATTGGTGATAGTGCTGGGGGAAAAGATTCGAGGGGAGATGATACTCCCCTCGACCTTAGCGCTAAACCCGTGAAGGCAAGAACCTTCAGAATCTATCTTGCGGCATAGCGCCAGCAGCAATTACTGGCAGCTTACTTCGATATAAGCGGGGTTACGCTCGGCGCTATTAACGAAGGTTAGGGCCTGGTCGTATGCATCTGCGTATGCTTGTTCTTTGGTTTCAGCAGTGGCGGTGTGGTAGGGGCCATTGATCGAGCCGGCGTCGGCGGTGCAAGTCACTCCTGCATGAGCCAACGACGCACTTGCAAACACAGTGATGCTGAGAACGGACTTTAGGATTGCTTTCATGGACTGTTACTCCTCTTGACGTTGTTGATTTGGCTGTGGCGACCAAGTTCAGATTTTTCCAGGTCTTGAGATCTCTCTCCAGACAAGGCTCTTGGTAACCACCGCCGTTTACATTACTTACTCCACCTCTATTTACCAATTATAAAATTAAGTTGCAATAGTAAAAAATTTTATTAATAATTATTGAATTAAATCATTTTGTTACATAATTGATTATACTAACCCACAGGGCCTACGCACTTAAAGTCTAACCATTCTGGGACACTAGAAATTTTCTCATAATTACGCAGGCAACCTAAAGGGAAATTTACCCTAAAGGAGCTTGCCATGGATGGCCTAGCTGACTGCGCCCT
>Ga0315289_10005293_pt1 | contig 19084 bp, 16 predicted proteins | sample YL17G11_40_MG_FD_203452 | JGI IMG/M metagenome (GOLD analysis project Ga0315289, IMG submission 203452) | Sediment microbial communities from Yellowstone Lake, YNP, Wyoming, USA - YL17G11_40 | ecosystem: Environmental > Aquatic > Freshwater > Lake > Sediment | place: USA: Wyoming | collected...
AATATTTTTCCTCTCTATCTCTCCCTCTCTCTCTCTCTTTCTCTCTCTCTCTCTCTCTCTCTCTCTCTCTCTCTCTCTCTCTCTCTCTCTCTCTCTCTCTCTCTCTCTCTCTCTCTTCTATACTATGACCGCAAACTCACCGAGCGCGGGCCAGGATGAGAAGACGTGCCCCTGGCCGAGCTCGAGAAGCTTCTCGACGAGCGGGGAAACCTTTGTTTTGTTGAAAAGAGAGAGAAGAGAAGGTCAGAGAACGCCATCGTTTTCGGTGAAATGAAATGCTGTCGCTCGAGGACGCGAGTCGGGTGGAGCGCGTTCCTGTTGATCGCATGCCCTGATTCTTATTCTGCAAGAGATATTGCGTTTGCTCGACACTGCAGAAGCAGGGAAAAGACGAAAGGCAAGGCGTTTCCAGTGCTTGAAGTGGCTCCGCAAGGAGAGAAAAGAGGCGTGACCTCGATTGCCTAGCTGTTTTCGATTGAATGCAACTTCTTCTTCTTCTCGCTTCTCCCATCGTTTTTACCTCTTCGGAAACGAGGCTCGCGTTGTCACCGAGGGAGGTTGAGAGTACCGAGGCAGCCTCAGCGCTCATGACGACTTGAATAGGGGTGAGATGAAGGAGAAAAGAGGGGAAAGGCGAAAACGGGTATCGAGCGAACCGTTTGCGAGAAATGAAAAAGAGCAAACCGTGTCGAGCGAGTTTCTCTCTCGCTTTTCCAGCTCCACTCGCCGCCGCCGCCGCGCCTGATTTCAAGTAACGAATAAAGAAGAAAAACAGCATGCTACACGAGAAGAAGAAGCTACGAACTAGCTTTAAAACGAACAGACAGAGAAGGGAAAGCGAGAAAGCGGAGAAGAGGATAGAGAAGAAGAAGGAGGAGGAGAACGCGCCCGGGTCCGCGCCCCCCTCCCAACTCCCACTCCCTTCCCCTCACCGCCCTCCTTCCCCCTCCCCGGCGACAGCGGCCGCGGGCAGGGGCAGGTCCCCGCCAAACAGCATCTTGACCCTCTGGAACACAGAGTCCGCCTCGGCCGAGTACGGGGCGTCGGACGACGGGATCTCCAAAAGGGCGGGCACGGCCGCCGAGTGCGCCGCGACGAGGTGGCGGACCTCGCTCGCGGCCCTCTGCGTGATGAGGACGACGCCGATGTCCTTGCGGGAGCGGGTGAACTCGAGGAAGGTGGCCTCGAGCTTCGGGACGGGGGTCTCTGTCGTCGTCGGGGAGTGTTGGTCGAGGAGGTCCGGGAGAGGGAGAGGGAGGGGACAGGGTCAGGGGGGGAAGAGGGCGAGGGGCAGGGAGGGCCAAGGGTCGGGGAGGAAAGAGAGCGAGGGGGAGAGTGACGAGGGAGCGGGAAAGGGAGCGAGAGAAGCGAGGCCGAAGCCAAAAATGACTCACTGTCCGTGACGATGAAGAAGTTGGACTGCCTGCGCAGGTCGACGTGCCCGGTCCCGGCGAGCAGGAAGCCCGTGACGGTGTCCTGGAAATGGAGTTTTCCGGGGGAAAAGAAGAGAGGTTTGAAGGTCGAGGTCGTTGAGATCGCCGAGGGTTCGAAGAGGGCAAAGGCATCTTTCTTTGCTCCCCATCATCGACAAAGAAAACTCGCAAGCGCGCCAGCCTCTTCTCTTCATCTCGCTCTCTTCAGCCACATGCGACTCTCACCTCGTCCCCGATGACCGCGATGAGGGAGCCGTCGGCGGCCGTGGAGGCCGGGCCGGCTTCTGCCATCGAAACCTCTTTTCTGTGCTCGAGAGACGAAGAAAAAACAAGCGTCGAATGAGTTTTGAGAAAACCCTCTTTTTTGCCCTCCCTCAAAACTTCAGAACCGGAGCAAGAAAACATTGCTTTCTTTTCGTCGCCGCCTCTTTGATGCATCGTGGACTCTCCTCGGACTTTTTGATGCACTAACGCAAACTATGGATCCGTAGCCTATTAGCGAGCTGCGATTCGGCAGCACAAGCGGACAGCGGAGAGCTAGCTTTGCGATTCGTCGCTATCGTCGCCGCCATTCGTCGTCGTCGGCGGCGGCCGAACGCGAGCGAGAGAAGAGGTACGACCTCTTCAACCCCACCCCCCACCTCCCAAGACACCCAAGAAGACCACAAAAGCGCGTTTCGAAGCGGCACGGAGAGCCTACCAAGTGCCCCGATGCCGTCAAAAAGCGCGCGAGATTAAAAAAAGAGCGGAAAGGAGAGTGGTCGTTTCCGCAAAGAGAGCCCTTTTCTTCTCTCCTTGCAGTTTTTAACTCGACTGCTTTCAAAAAAAAAAAAACTCTCCTCCGCGACAAAACCACTTTTCTTTTGTGATGACCGAAGTTCGAGGGACTAGAAAAAGGCTCACACGAACAGCAGCCTCTTTCTTTTTAATCACAAAACGACAAGAGAAAACAGAAAAACAGGGAAGAAGAAGCGGAAATACGGACAAAAAACAGATCACTTTTTCGCTTTGCGCTCGGCGCGCAAGAGGCCAAAGGCCTTGAGCAGGAAAGCGTGCTCCAACGCGACCTCCGAGAGGCGGTCAAACCTCCCGGACTTGGAGAAGTGCCCGGCTCCGAGATCGCACTTGAAGATGACGGGTCCTCGGGGCTGGCCCAGCTCGCGGATGCGAGCGACCCACTGTTCGTTTTTTGTTGTTTTGTGGAAATGTAAAGGTGTGCAGTTAGTTTTCGAGCGAAAAAAACCCGAAGAGAAAAAAAATTGAGGAAAGAAAAGGATCGGGGGGGAAAAATCTTCTTTCTCTACCTTGGCCGGCTCCCAGTAGCCCACGCGGGGGTCGTGCAGGCCGGCGGTGACCAGGATCGTCGGATACTTGGCCCCGGGGACCACGTTGTCGACGGGAGCGTAGGCCGAGATGCAGTCGTAGAACTGCTTCTCGGCCGGGTTGCCCCTGGGGTCATTTTTTTCCCCCCCAAAGTGAAAAGAGTGAGTTCTCTCTCTCTCACTCTCTCTCTCTCTCCCCATCTCCGCCTCTCGCCCTCTCTGTCACCTCTCCCCCTCCCAAAAACAAAAGACTCACCACTCGTCGAACTCGATCGTCGTCAGCGGGATCGACTCGTCGCTCATCGTCGTCAGGCAGTCGACGAACGGCACGCCGGCGACCGCCGCGGCGAACAGCTCGGGGGCCTCGTTCAGCGCCGCGCCGATCAGAAGCCCGCCCGCGCTGCGCCCCTCGCAGGCCAGGACGCTCGGGGCCGTGTACCCCTTCTCGCAGAGGAACCGCGCGCACGCGTTGAAATCCTTCCACGTGTTGGGCTTCTTCAGGAACTTGCCGTCCTCGTACCACGAGCGGCCGAGCTCGCCGCCGCCGCGGACGTGCGCGATCGCGAAGGCGACGCCGCGGTCGAGGAGCGGCAGCTTGCTTTGGTGGAACCCCGGGTCGTTGCAGGCCTCGTAGCTGCCGTAGCCGTTGAGCAGCAGCGGTGCGGGACCGTCCCGCTCCCTGTTCCAGAGCTTCCTGTTGTAGACGAGCGAGATCGGGACGCGGACGCCGTCGTGCGCCGCGGCCCAGAGCCTCTCGACGGCGTAGTCGTCCTTGTCGAAGCCGTTGAGGACGGGGGCGACGCGGACCGTCGCGCGCCTGTCAACGTCCGCGGGCGCCGCGGCGTCCAGGTCGATGGCCGAGGGAGGGCTGGCCAAGGAGGAATAGGCCAGGCGCAGGATCGGGGAGTCGAAGTCGCCCTGGGCTCCCGCCCCCAGCTCGAAGGCGGCGTCGTCGAACGCGACGACCCTCCCCCCCGTCAGGGGCCCGCAGGAGAGCGCGCCCCGCGGGTCCGGGGCGAGGCCGAACACCGTGGCCCTTTGCAGGCCCTCGACGCGCTCGAAGAGGGCCACGAAGGCCGAGGAGACGACAAAGTCCTCGAGCTTGACGTCGGGCCTGTGCGGCGCGAGCACCGGCGCGCTCTCGAGGTCGAGCGGGGCCTGCTGCGAGAGGGGGCGCGAGAGGTCGAGGGCCGGGGCGAGGAGCTCGGAATTGGGGGCCGCTGCGGTCCTCCGGGCGACGAGGAGCTGTTGGAGGAGGTGGTGGCGGCGGTGGTGGTGGGGTAGGAAAGAGAGAGGGCGAAAGGAAGTATGAGTTTTTTTCTTCTTCTCGTTCTCTCCCTCGCTCTCAAAACACTCTGCAAAAGAAAAGAAAAGAGTCCAGGTGAGCTCTCACCCTCCCCGCAGCCGAGTGGCTCCCCACGTCGTACTCCACGTCGTGGACCCGCGGCAGCAGCAGCACCAGTTCGGACTCGGGCTCGTCGGCCTTGAGGGCGAGCACCTCGGTCGTGATGGCCGAGCCCGAGGAAACCAGCACGAGGGCGCCGTCGCGCGTGCGGCCGACTGAGACGTAAAAGGCGTCGTCGGTCTCGTGGAAGACGCAGACGTCTGCGGCGGGGTCCGAGCCCAGCCTGTGTCGCCAGACCTTGTGGGGCCTGTCGAGGGCGTCCTTGGTGGAGTAGAAGAGGTGGGTCGAGGTGCACGCGGTGGCTTCGGAGGAAGAGGGAGAGTTTGAGGGAGGGGAAGAGGGGTCGTCGCTTTTCTCCTTCGGCGGCGGCGACGAAAAGACAAAGTTGCCCGCCGTCGACGGGATCGGCCTCCGCAGCAGGGGCTCCCCCGACCTCAGGTCGACGCAGCGCAGCGTGTACTTCTCGCCTCCCTCGGTGTCCTCGCCCCAAGCCAGCGCCGAGCCATCCGGCGACGCCGTGACTCCCCCCGTCATGTAGAACGATTTCCCCGCGGCGCGGGCGTCCTCGTCCAGGAAAACCTCTTCCGCTTCTTCCTCTTCTCTCTTGCCGGCAGGCGCCGCCGCTGCTCCCCCTGCCGCCCTCGCAGCGTTGGCCTCGACCAGCGCCGCGGCGTCCCTCTCCGTCGGCGGCCTCGAAAGCGCCGATTTCGACACTTTACGGCGGACGTGCTGCCGGTACTCGCCCCCCTGTATCGGTCGAGTGGAGTTAAGTTTTTTTCGAGAGAGAGAGAGAGGAGGGAGCGTGAGCCGGAGAGGGGGAGGGAGAGAGGAAGGGGACGAGAGGGGGGGGGGGCGTCGACGACGGAGAAAAACCAACCTCCTTGGTCCGCCACCACCACCAGTAGCCGGCCTTGCGCACGGGCGCCCCCTCGTCCGCCTCCTGGATCGCGGCGCGGAGCTCCTTGGTGATTTTATCTTTCACGCCGTTCGTGTCCGCCAGGGACGCGGCGACGTAGGCGTTCTCCGCGGCCAGGTGGGAGAGCACGTCCTTCGCCTTGCGCGTGTCGTCGCGGAGCCAGTAGTAGTCGTCGGCGCGGGGGGGCGCCGCCGGGTCCGAGGCGTTCTCGAGCTGCCTGGGCCGCTTCTGCGGCGCGGGGGCGACCAGGATCGACTGGCGCAGGGACTCGAGCTGCTGCTCCTCGTCGCCCTCCTCGGTCCCTCCCCGGCCCCCCTCGCCCGCGCCCGCCGTGCCCGGGGCGGCGAGCCGAGAGCGGACCGCCGAGAGCAGCCTCGCCTTGAGGTCGTCGCGGCCGCCGCCGTCCTCGCCCGACGCGGGCCAGCCGGCGACGAGGTGGCTGGTGGCCTCGTGCGCCGCCAGGGCCGCGGCGAGGTCGGCGTCGGGCTTGGAGAGGGCGCGGGTGGAGGGGCTGGCCCTGGCGCGGTCGAGGCCCCTGAGAGAGAGTTTTTTTTCCCGAGAAAAAAGGTTGAGGCTGAGAGGAAACAACGGCCGATCGATCGTAATCGACGATGGACGAAAAGGAAGCTCTGGTCTCGAACTGTCTGCTCCGCTTTTAGACGGCTTGGACTCACTTGGCGACAAAAGCGCCGGCCGCAGCGCCTACTGCGAGAGTTGCGGCTCGCATCGGAGTTGGAGGCACAGGACGCGGGAGAGGGCGAGAAAAAGGAAGGCAATGAAAGAAGGGTCGCTCGTTGCTATTGTGGAACACAACTCCCGGCAGGCGCGATGACAACGGTCGACAAGGCGGGGCGGCTCCCTCTCGGCTCATCACATCTCCCAACCTTCCTTGGGAACACGCCAGCCCAACAGCTCTCTCGGGCCTCTCGCTCGCCGCCGCGCCGCGCAGCGAGAAGAGATACCTAGATAGATCCCCTCTCGCGAGGAATAGAGCGATGGCTCCGGGGTGGAGGCTGCGGCGAGGGAGCGGGAGGAGGGAGGAGGGCACATCGAACGGCGAGCAGCGCCATGCCGACGCCGGCGCCACCGACGCCGCCGGAAGAACGGAAACGGGCAACCCCAACGCCCCGCTCGACCTCGACGGCGACGACGACGGCGCCCCTGAGTCGCTCGACTTCCAGACGATATACAATGCGGCCTTCGAGCTCCGCCGGTCGTCGCTTGACCCGGGCAGGCGCGCGGCCTTCGAATCCGTCGAGAGCCTCGACCTCGTGTCCGCCGTCTCCGCCGTTTCCGCTGCTGGAGCAGCAGAGGCTGATGGAGCTTCGGCTTCTGCTGACGGCGACGGCGGCTCCCCTCTCGTCGTCGTGGGCTCTGCCGGGGACACCAGCGCCGAGCTCAAGCTGCGCGGGAAGCCGTTCTTGGGGTAAGAAGGGGGGACGAGAGAGAAGGAGAAGAAAACGAGAAGGGGGGAAAGAGAGAAGAAGAGGTCGCTCAGTCACGCTCACTTCCGCCCCCCCCCCCCCTCCACCCCAATATAAACGTACTCTTCCCCACCCACCCCTTAGAATCAAGCCGCACACGCTCTTCAAGCTCGCCGCCACGGCGGCCATCGGCCTCGGCACGGGCTGCCTCGCCGCCTCCCTGGGAGCGGCCGTCGACGGCGGGCTCCGCCTCAAGAACTCGCTCATCCACTCGATCGTCAGGTCCCGCGGCTTCTCCTCGCAGGGGGTCGCGCTCGCCGCCCTGTTCGCCGCGACGTGGGCGGCGCTGCTGACGTCGATGGCCGCCCTTTTGGTTGCGACGTTCGCGCCCGTCTCGGCCGGGTCGGGAGTCTCTTTGGTGAGAGGTGGCTGGGAGCGTCGTTTTGTTTTTTTCTCTCGAAAGGCCCCCCGCCCCCCCCCCCAAAAAAAAAGACTCACCTTTTTCTTTTCTCCCTTCCCTCATAGGTCATGGCCTACCTCAACGGCAACGCCGTCCCCAGGCTGCTCGAGGGCAGGACCCTGGCCGTCAAGTGGCTGGGAACGCTCCTCTCCGTCGCTTCGGGGGTCACGCTCGGCCTCGAGGCCCCGCTGGTCCACATCGGCGCCTGCGTCGCCTCGCTGAGCGCGGACGCCGCGGGAAGGGCGTGGGAGGTGTCTTACCGGGCCGCGGAGAGGGTCGCCGAGTGGAGGAGCGGCGAAAGCGGCGGAGAGCAGGAGCACGAGCAGCTTCTCCTCTCCTCTTCGAAGTCGCCGAAGCGCCGCCGAAGCCGCTTCGTCCCCATTCTCCAGAGCGACGCGGAAAGGCGCGAATTTTGCTCGGCGGGGGTCGCCGCGGGCTTAGCGGCCGCCTTTGGCGCTCCAATCGGCGGTGTGCTCTTCGCTATGGAGGAGGCGAGTACCCACTGGAGTCGCAAGGTGGGCTGGCGTTGCTTCTTGGCGGCGACGGCGTCGGCGGTGACGCTCAATCAACTGAATTTCCGAGCGTTCGGAACCCTGCACTTTTCCGGCCTCGCGCCGCTCTCCACGCTGGAGTGGGCGCATCAGCTGCCGCTCCTGGCCCTGGTCGCGGCGCTGGGGGGCCTCGTGGGGGCCGGGTTCCAGGCCCTGCACCGGTCCGCGGCCCGCAGAGCGAGGCGCAAGAGGGCGACGGCGGCCGCGTTCGTGGCCCGCGCCGCCGCGACCTCCGCCGCGATCGTGCTGGCGATGTTTGCTCTCTCGCTGGCGGCAGGGACCTGCGTCGAGGTGCCGGAGTGGAGGGACATGGGTAAGGCGGGATGGCTTTCGAGGCGGCTTTTTTCGCAGCCGGCGAGAGCGGCGGTGGGGCGCTCTCGGAGAAGAGAAAAAGAGAAGGAAGAAGAAGGCAGCGCGTTCGGGCTGCCAACATTTTTTATTCCAACTTTCACTCACCCCTCCTCTTTCAAAAAACAAAAAACGCCATCAAAGGCTACGGCTTCGTCCTCACCTGCCCCGCCGGGACCTACAACGACCTCGCCACGCTCTTCTTCGCGCCGGCCGCGGACACCGCGTCTCACATCTTCAGCAGCGGCGCGCTGACCCCCCGTTTCAACGTCTGCTCTCACGACGGGAAGTCCGGCACCGAGGAGGACGCGAGCTGCTACTTCACGCTGCGGTCGCTGGCGCTCCTCTGCCCGGCCTACTTTCTGTTCATGGCCGCGAGCTCCGCCTCGGGGCTGCCGGGCGGGCTCTTCCTGCCCTCCATCGTCGCGGGCGGCTCCTTCGGGGGCACGGCGGGCCTGCTGCTCTCGAGGGCGCTCCCCGCCCTCGGGCTCCAGGCCGGGCTATTCGCGATGGTCGGGGCGACGGCGGCGCTCGGCGGCGTCTTTCGCGCCTCGGTCGCGCTGGTGGTGCTCGTCGTCGAGGGGACGCAGAGCGTGCGCTTCCTGCTCGCCGTCGCCGTCGCGGCGATCGCGGCCAACTGGGCCGGGGACCTGTGCCGCCCCGGGGGCGTCTACGAGTCCGACCTCGAGGCCGACGGGCGCGTGGTGTTCCTCAGGCCGACGCCGCCGCCCGCGCTGCACTGCCGGTCGGCGGGCTCGGTCGCGGCCCGGGGCGTGTGGGCCTTCCGCGAGGTCGAGTCCGTCGCGTACGTGCTCGACGTGCTGAGTCGGACGAGGCACAACGGGTTCCCCGTGGTCAGGGCGAGCTCCCGCGAGAGGGAGGAGGAGAAGAAGAGGAAGAAGGAGAGAGAGCAGGAGGAGGAGAAGGAAACGCGGGGGAGGGCGGCGCCGGTGGTGGCTGCAGAAGAAGAAGAAGAAGAAGAGGTCGGCGGGAACAGAGGCAGCGGCGGTCTCTCGCCCGACGGGCCATCAGCTGCGGCGACGGCGGCGGCGCCCGAGGAGGCAGCCTCCCCCGCCGCCTCCCCCCCGTTCTCCTCCGCCGCGTCCCGCGAGGGCGTCCTCGTGGGACTCATCCTGCGCTCGCAGCTCCTGGTGCTCCTCCGGGCGCGGTTCTTCTGCGACGAGACGGGGCGCGCGATCCCTCGCGACGCCGCGGATGCCGCGGTGGTCTCGGCGGCCGAGGCGGCGACGACTGGAAGCGACGACCACCACCAGCAACAACACGACGTCTTCGCCCTCGACTCGGCGATGCGTTCTTTCTTCAGGCTCTCGGGCGCGCCGACCCGCAGGGCCGCGTCGATGGCGCCGGCGCTCTCGGCCGCGGTCTTGCGCCGGAGGTCGCCGACGACAAGAGCGACGAGAGATCCGTCTTCTCTTCCTTCTCTTTCTCCTTCTTCCTCTACTTCTGCCGCCCTTCTTCTCCCGACGGCGCCCTTTTACCCGCCTTCCCTCGCGGAATGCTTCGTCGACCTCAGGCCCTTCATGGACCGCGCTCCGCTGTCGGTCAGACCCTTGTGCCCCGCCGAGCGCGCGCATGCCGCCTTCGTCTCCCTGGGGCTGCGACACTTGCCGCTGACGACGGCCGAGGGGCTCGTCTGCGGCATTCTCACGCGCAAAGACCTCGACGCTGCCGCCGGTGCTGGCCCCTGGAGGCGTTCGAAGATCGCGCCGGCCCCTGCGCCGCCGCCTCCGGGGGGGCTGCACGTGCCGTCGGAGTTTGTCGGGGGGCCTTCGTCGGGAGGAGGGGGAGATGGAGGAGGCGGAGGAGGGGCGGGGCCCGTCGCGGGCATCAGGAGGCGCGCGAGGGACTTCGCTGCCGCTGCCGCCGCCGCCGCGGGCTCTGCTGTCTGGCACGGAGGCGGCGGAAGCAATAACGGCAGCAGCAGCAGCCTGCAGAGTCAGCAGGGAGGAGGAGGAGGCAGAGGAAGAGGAGGCGGCGGCGACGAGCGCGTGTGAAACGAACCAAAATTAAGAGGAAGGAGTTTATTTTCATTTTTTTCAAGTACAACAGAAGTACAAAAAAACCAGGAGGGGGACAATTAAATCAAACAGTAGCGTACTTCCGCAGCACCGCCCGAGCGGCCCTCTGGTCACCGCTCGCTTTCAGAATGAGAGAAAGGTTGTGCGCGGCCTCGTGCGTGACCTTAGCGAAAGGGGGCGTCTTCGCCGCCGCCGCCGTCGTCGTTGCCTTTGTCGTCGTTGCCGCCGACTCTTTCTCCCTCTGTTCGTTCTCGAGCAACAAAGCGCGCGCGTAGAGCCCTGAGGCCGCCACCGAAAGCCCCAGCCCGTGGAGGACGCGCCCCTGGTTATAGAGAGACTCCTGGAGGTGGGCTTTACCTCGGAGGGAGGCGTAAGAGCAGGCGTGAGCGAGGGCGGCTTCCTCGAGGTCTGGCGGGGACGATCGAGGAGAGGGGGCGATCGCCGCCGAGGCGAGCGCCACGGAGAGGCAGAGCGCCGGCAGCGGCTCCGAGGGTGCGAGCCTCCTCGCGGCTGCGAGGTCCCTGGCCCCGCTCCTGGCGTCTCCAGAGCAGGCCCGAGAGGCTCCGAGGAGGACGAGAGGCGGGAGAGCCGCCGGAGAGCGGGCGCCGTTCTTCCTCTCGTCGTCGCCGCCGCCGCCACCGCCGCCGTCGCCGTCGGACTCAAACCCGGCCGCTCGGGACAGCCAACGCCGACTCCCTCCCGAGACCCCGACGGATGCCGCCGCCTTCGCCCAGGCGTTCCAACACGCGTTGTTCCCGGGCCGACGCGAGCAGAGCTCCTCCAGGACCAAGAGGTCGTCGGCGGAAGAAGGAGGAGCCGTCGCCGCCGCCGCCGAAAAAGAAGAGGACCGCTGCCTCCTGGCGGCGACGGCGAGGAGCGCCGAGAGGAGCGCGACAGCGTCGGCGCGCTCGTCCTCCGCGGCCGCAGTGCTGCCCGCCGCCGCGGAGGCAGCAGCCCCGGCCCCCCTCTTGGGGGCGAAGCGCGCCAGCCTCGAAAGCATCTCCCCCGCTGCACGCAGGTCGTTATCATCGTGGCAGCACTCGATCAGCGCCCGCGTCACCCGCGCGACGGTGCGGAACCCGCGCGCGTCGAGGGGCTCGCCCCTGCCGGCGGCCGCTGCGGCCGCGAGCGCCTGTGCCGCCGCCGCCGAGGCGCGGTCGCCGGCGGAGCAGTAGGGGACAAGCGATTGCCCGGCGTCGTCATCGCCGCCGCCGCTGCCTCTCTCGCCTCCCGCCGCCGACTGCACTGCAGCAGCCCTCTCCGCGGCCACGGCCGCGGCGGCGACGAGCCCAGCGGCGGCCTCGTCGGCCTGCCGGACGTTTGGCCTGCGCCGGTCGCGGGGCTCGAAGCCCCTGAAGACGGCAGAGGCGTCGCCGCCGCCCGTCCCTCCGACGCCGCCTCCGATGCCGGCTCTCGCCCCTCCCCCGCCTCCGCCGCCGCCGCCCCCGGAGACGGACGCTGCAGCCGTGGCGATGGAGGAGGCCAGAGCCACCGCTGCCGCTTTGGAAGCCGGGGTCGAAGAAGAAGAGGCCAGCGCGAAATCGGCGGCGGCGGCAGCCGCGGCGACCGCGGCAGCCGCGGCAGCTCCGTGGCTGCTGCTCCCTCCCGCGCCCGCGCCCGCGCCCCCTCCTCCTTTGCCGCCGCCGCCGGTCGCGCCGCCCCCGGCGGCTCCCGCCCCCTTCCCGGCCCGGCGGGCCAGCGCCTTTCTGACGCTCGGGTCGAGCCTCGCCCGGAGCCCCTCGGCGCGCTCGGCACGCGCGAGCGCGGCCTCGGCGGCGGCCCTCGTCTCGGCCAGGAAGCGGCGCGGACCGGCGAGCTCGAGCAGGAGGTCGGCGCGCCGGGCCGCGGCGTCCGCGGCGGCGGCGGCGGCCGCGGCCTGGGCCTCCGCGGACAGAAGCAGGGGGGCGGGACGCGACGGAGCACGAGGAGCGTCTTCATCGTCGTCGTCGTCGTCGTCGTTGGCCGCCATCGCCGCTGCGAGCTCTTCGGACGCTGCGGCAGACGCCCCCTCCGCCGTAGCCAGCAGCAGCCTCGCCGAAGCGGCGTCCCCGGCGGCTACCTTGAGCTCGCAGAGGCGCAGGGCCGCCCCGGCTCTCGCCGCCGAGGTAGCGGGAGGCAGCGGCGGGAGAGAAGAGGGGGAAAAAGCAGGAGGAGGAGGAGGAGGAGAAGACAGAGGAGGGTTTTTGCCGTTTTTGCCGCCGGCGTCGAGGATCGACTCATAGGCTCGCTCCTCGGCGGCGACCCCTCCCTGAGCCCGCGCCGCAGCGGTGAGCTTGGCCCAGACGTCTCCTTCGGGAACGGAACGGCGAGAAGCAGCGGGTGCGGCTTTCTCCTCCTTGTTGTCGCCGTCGTCTCCGTCGCCGTCGTCCTCGACTTCCACTCCTTCTGCTTCTTTCTTTGCCTCCGCCGGCAGCAGTCTCGCCGCCGCGGCTGCCCTGACGTAGAAGTCGAGCGCATCTGAGGGCATCCCGGCGGCGAACAGGGCGTCGCCGGCGGCCTCGAGCAGGTCGGGAGGGGGGGGCTCGTCCTCGTCGTCAGAGTCGGAGTCGGAATCGGAGGCGTCGCTGCCGCCGCCGTTGCCGCCGCCGCCGCCGCCGGCCCTCCTCTCCTCCTTCTCCTCCTTCTTCTCCTTCTTCGGAGCGGGCAGCAGGCACGTCCTTAGCCTCTCCCTCGCAGCCGGCCCGCGCCCGAGCCTCGCCTCGGCGACCGCGGCCTTGACCTCAAGGTCCACCGGCAACATCGTGGAAGCTCTGCCGCCGCCCAGAGAGGCAGCCGTCGAGGGCGCTCCGTCTTTTCTTCCGCTCCCTCCCTCTCGCTGCTCCCTCTGCCTCTGCTGCCGCCGCCTCCGCAGCGGGCCGGCCACAAACTGCTCCCTCGCCCTCGAGATCAGCTCGAGCGCCCCCTCGTTCTCCCCGGCGGCCAGCCGGAGTTCCGCGAGCATGTTGACGGCCTCCGGGTCCATTGAGCCCGGGTAGTCCCTCAGGAGGCCCTCCAGGGCGCCCCGCGCGCCCGCGGCGTCGCGCAGCTGGTGCCTGCACCGCGAGGTCCACTTGGCGACCTCGGCGTCCGCGGGGCGCTTCCTCGCCAGGGCCGAGAACCCCTTCAGGGCCTGCCGCGGCTCCCCGACCTGCGCGAGCAGAACCGAACGGTCCCACAGGGCGTCGAGGTCGGTCCTTGCGCGCGCGATCAGCTTCGACAGGCAGTAGATCGCCTGGCGCAGCGCGCCGCCCTCGGCGCTGAGGCGCGCGAGCCTGCGCCAGCGCTCCTCGTCCCCGGGGCCCAGGTGCGCGGCGATCATCAGGAAGTTCATCGACCGGACCGAGTCGCCCGCCTCGGAGGCCACCGTCCCCAGGGCCTCGTAGATCTCGGGGAACGTGGGCGCGAGCCGCACGGCCTCCTTGAGGAGCGCGGCGGCGGCGGCCAGGTCCCCCGCGACGAGCGCGGCGTGCGCGGCGCCGATGCGGGACCGCGCCTCGGGAGGCGGGGCCCGGGCCCGGGCGCCGCGGGCCGCGGCGCGCTGGCGCCTGCGCTCGCGCATCTTGGCGCGACGGCGGGCCCCCGGGCCGGCCGCGGCGTCGGCGGCGGCCCAGGCTCCTTCGGTCGCGTGCGCGCCGCCAAAAACGGCGAGGGGCAGGGAGGCGTTGGCGTCCTCGTCCCTCTTGTCGTCGACGAGGGCTGAGGCTGCTGCTTCTGCCGCTGCCGCTGACACCGCTGCTCCTGACGTAGAAGCCGTCTTTCGCGCCGGTCCTCGCTTCCTCTTAATGCCCTTGGGGGCGGGCTCGTCTTCTTCGTCGCCGTTGTCGTCGTCGCCGTCGTCAATGTCGCCGTCGTCGAGGTCCTCCGAAGGAGAATGCGACATGTCGTCGTCGTCATAGAGTTCGTCTTCTTCGTCTTCGTCGTCGATCGATTCTTCTCGCTTGCTGCGTTGATGAGACGGAGCTGCTGAAGGAGGAGGGCCATCACCACCAGCAACAGCATCGCCAGCGGGGAGGACAGCAAGGGCGGCGTTTGGATTCTCACGGCCGTTGTTTTTGACGCCGCCGTTCTTGCCGCCTGCATCGCCGCCTTCGCCCGCTGCGGTCACCGCTGCCGCGTCTTCTGGCTCCATCGCCCGGTCTAGATACAAGGGCGTGCCGTTGCCCTCTAACTGTTTCGGTTCCTAAAAAGAGGAAACAGCTGTTTTGCTTTTGACGAGAACGATGTATCGATTCTAAGCCGTCGTCTCAACGACGAGAGAGAGTAGTGCGGACTCCTTTTTTAAATCGACCTATTTCTCTTTCTTACACCTTCTCTTTTCTCCCCGGTTGCGCGCGCGCCCCGCAGGGCTGCTCTAATGCTCTCTTCGTTGGCATTGAAAGAAATTGATCATCTTTCCGAATTATAGTCTCCTTTTTTGTGTTCTTGGGCGTTTGTTGTTGTTGTTTTGCTCTCTCTTTTTCGCTCTCTCTCTCTCTCTCTCTCTGTCCCTCCTCTCAAAACTCTCTCCCTCTCTTTCCCCTAAAAAAAAAAGACCCAAAACTCAAACATCTACCTCTGCGCCTTGTACATGTACCTCGCCCCGACGTAGGCAATCACGTGGAACACCACCAGGAAACCACACAGGATCGCAGCAGCTCCGCCTGGGCTCGTGATGTAATTGCTCATGAAGACCTTCAAGGCGGCGTGCCCGTCGACGACGTCCTCGCACTTGAGCCCGCCGAGCCGAGCTCGCTGCCTCGCCTCGGGCGTGTCGACCAGCTTGTTCAGCTCCTTGGCCGTGGCTCCCAGGGCCCCGCGGGAGATGCAGGGAGGCTTGCCGTTGGCGCGGTTGGGGTACGCGCCCGCCGGGTCGAACTCGTTGCCCAACAGCCCGTAGAGCATAAACTTGAGGTACGTCAGGTTCGACAGCCCGCGCTGCACCGCCGTCATCTCCGAGAAGCGGACATAGGTCCCGTCGAGCATCAGGCAGGCGGACATGTAGGCGATGGCGACGAGGTAGGCCATGTCCTGCGTCGGGGTGGTGTAGGTCGCCTGTGGATGGAAGGATTAGTTTTTTTTTGTTGTTCGAAAGACGGGGGGGGGGACGTGTGAGTTTTTTTTTCTTCGTTTTGTTTTCCTCTCGAAGACTTTCGCGCGCCCGGAAAAAAGAAAAAAAGAAAACTCAAACATTTCCTTACCGCGACCAGCAGCTGAGCAGCCAGCAGACCCTGCAGCGCCATAAACCCCCCAAAGGCCACCACCTGAGCAAACGACGGGCCCAGATTAGCCAGTCCGTACGCAGCATAAGCCCCGCACAGCGTGTTGACCACGAGCAGCGGCGCGGCGGCGGCGGCGCTGGCGAGGTAGTAAGCGAGAGGATGATAGAGCCCCGCGGCGACGTCGGCGGCGTAGAAGGCGCGGTCGGCGGCGTAGAGCGAGATGTAGCCGAAGGGCATCATGGCGTAGGCGAGCATGATGAAGACCTGTTGGACTCGGGAAAGAGGGAGGGAGCAAAAAGAAAGACGAGGTGAGTTTTTGTTGTTTTTCTCGCTCTCTCCGCTCCCTCTCGCTCTCTCCCCCCCCCCCCCCCTAAAACAAACGAAAAAAATCTTTTAACTCACCTGCGCGACGTATCGCTGGCTCGCGGCCTCGGCCCCGAACCCCAGTCCCAGGAACACGAGCCCGCCGAACAGGCCCACCCAGCTCGACACGAACGTCCGCGACGCGGCGTCGCCGGGGTTGCGGAGCTGAGACCGGAAGGAGCGGCCGAGCAGCACGCGGAACTGCGTCGCAAAGTTGGTCGCGTACGGCCACGAGAAGAACCGCGCCACTGCACTGCCTCCGCTGCTGCCGCCGCTGCTCTTGTAGGCGCCCGCAGAGGGGCTCGGCGACGAGTCCAAGAGGAGCTTCGGGCCCGGGTGCGCGGCGGCGAAGGCCGCGGCGGCGGCGGCGACGTCAGCCCGCGTCCGCAGGTGCCCGCCGGGCACCGACGATGCCGCGCCGCCGCCTGCGGACTTGTCGCCCGCGGCCGGCCCCTCTCCCGCCCCCTCGCCCCCCCCCCCCCCCTCCTCGGCGGCCTCGACGGCGCAGAAGTTGACGTTGACGCAGTCGAGCAGCCAGTCGGCCTCGGCGCCGTCCCTGCCCGGCCTGTAGGCCCCGAGCCCGAGGCCCCGCCCGACCCACGCCCCGGCCCCGCGCGCCGCGCCGCCGAAGACCTGCCGCCCCTCGGAGAGCAGCACGGCCTTGGCGAACGCGCGCCAGACGCCCTCCCTCGGCTGGTGGACCGTCGCGATCACGGTGTGCCCCCTGCGGGCCAGCGAGGCGAGCCTGCGCGTGACGGCCAGGGCCGCCGCGGCGTCGAGGCCCGTCGTGGGCTCGTCGAGCAGCAGCAGCGACGGGCTGCCGACGAGCGCGCAGGCGACCGACAGCCGGCGGCGCTCGCCCGAAGAGAGGCCGCGCACGACGAGGCCGAGCGGCAGCGTGCCCCCCACGGCCGTGCCCCCAGCCCGCGAGAGGCCGACCTCGGCCAGGCCCTCGCGCACGAGGGCGGCGATCGCGGCGGCGTCGTTGGCCGGGGAGGAGCCCGAGAGGCAGCAGGTCGCCGCGCGCTCCTCTTCTTCGGCGCCGCCGTTTCGGCCGCGGCCGTGGCCTCCCCGGATCCCGCCCCTCCCGCGGGCGCGGAGCCTCGCGTGGAAGGTGAGCGTCTCGGACGCCGTGAGCGTGGGCACGAACGCGTCTTCTTGGGGAACGTACGCGGCGACCTTGCGGAAGAAGAGCGCGGCCTCAGAGAGGGCGGCGGCGGGAGTGGAGGAAGCCCCCGCGGTGCCGTTGCCGCCGCCGCCGCTCTTGCCGCCGCGCGAGTGCGACGACGCCGGCACGGCCCGCCCGCCGACGCTCACGGTCCCGCCGACGACGCCCACGGTCTTCCTCGCCGCCAGGACGTCGAGCAGCGTCGACTTGCCCGCACCGGAGGGCCCCACGATGGCGCACATCTCTCCCGGGAGCACCTCACCCCAGTTGGGGCCCAGGACCCGCTTGCCCCGAGGGAGGAGCCTCCCGCCGTGGCTGCCGGCGCCGGGGCCGTCGTTCCTGGCGGCTGCCGCTTCGTCGATGGCGGCCGCGGCGGCGTCGTCGGGGTCGCTCGAGGGCGGGACGTGCGTGAGCGTGCAGGTGAGGTTGCTCCACGAGATCTCGATCGGGCGAGGGCAGCGCGAGGAGGAGGAAGACTTTCTGGCGCTGCTCTTGGCGTTTTTGAAGGGCGATGCGTCGGGCGAGCCCGGCGTCGGGGCCCCGCCGGCTCCGTTTCCGGTCTCCAGGTTCGAAGGAGAATCAGAGAAGGGCACCCAGCGCACACGGCAGGCGCACCACGACCCTCCTGCGGGGCCCGAGCCAGCTTTCGAGCCTCCCTCGACCGCGGACCCGACGCCTCCTCCGCAGGCGCAGGATCGGACCCAGGCCTTCGAGCGGAGCCCGGCCTCGTCGTCGTCGTCGTCAAAGTCGGTGGAGTCGAAGCTGCCCGCCTCCGAGGAGCCGCCGCCGTTGCCGCTCCGCACATCTTCTTCTTCGGACAGGAAAGAGTCCCCCTCGCGGACCTCGACAGGGTCCGCGTCGACTGGTGGCAGGACCAGAGCGTCAACCCGCTGGGCCTGCCGAAGAAGTACCTCAAGCCCTACCAGCTCGAGCCCAAGTGCACCGAGCTGCAGGACGGGAACGACATGCTCGACTTCTGGGGCTCGGCGGCCAGCGCGGCGGCGAGCTGCGGGATCCTGCTGGCGTTCCTGGCCGCCTTCCACGTCCTTTCCTGGATGGCGCTGAGGGGCCAGGTGAGGTCGAAGGCGTGATGACAGTGATAGGGAGAACGAGAAAGAGAAAGTTGAGGAGAGAGAGAGAGAGAGTTGGGAGGGGAGAAAGCGAGTTGGGGAGAGAGAGTTTTCTACTTTTGGAACTACAACACAAACGAGAAAGAGAGAGACAGAGAAAGCAAAGATAAAAAATCTACAAGCACACACCTTCCAACGGAGAAACTTGTCGCATGTAAATCCCTCTCTCTATCTCTGAGAACGAAACACAAGACCGAGAATTCGTGAGAAACAAAAAAAATGGAAAAGAAGAGTAAAGAGTCTTTTCCTTTTCTTTATTATTTATTTCTCTCGTGTCCCCTTTCGTCTTCTCCTATCCGAATCAAACGCATTTCTTCTTCGCCACCATCTCCGCGACGTCGACGTATCTGCAGGCGTAGCCCAGCTGTTGTTGTAGAAAGGAGAATTTCAAAGAGAGCGAGCGATCGAGAGAGAGAGAGAGGGAAAACGTTGAGTACAAAAAAGGTTTTGACGGGGAAAAAAAAGGCCTCGACCTGCGAAAGAAAAAACAAACTCAAAGAAAAGAGAAAACCTTCCTCACCTCGTTCTGGTACCATGCGTAGATCTTCACCAGCGTCCCGTCGATCACCTGCGTGCACGCCGCGTCGACGATCGCCGACCTGTCGTCCAGAACGTAGTCGCTCGAGACCAGAGGGCGCGTCTCGAAGCCCAGCAGCCCCTTCAGAGAGCCCTCCTCCGAGGCGGCCCGCAGCGCGGCGTTGACCTCCTCGGCCGTCGTCGCCCGAGAGACCTGGAACACCGCGTCTGTGATCGAAGCGTTGAGCAGCGGCACCCTGATCGCGAGCCCGTTGAGCTTTCCTTGTAACTGGGGAAAGACCAGCGCGATCGCCTTGGCGGAGCCGGTGGAGGTGGGCGCCAAATTACAGAGGCTCGACCGCGCGCGGCGGAGGTCGGACTTTTTCGTGTTCAGAGCGTCGACAACCGTCTGCGTGTTGGTCACGTCGTGGATGGTCGTGATGCACCCGCGCTCGATGCCGAAGTTCTCGAGGACCACCTTGACGAGCGGCGCGAGGCAGTTTGTGGTGCAGGAGGCCGCGGTGACGATGGCGTCGTCGGAGTTTGCGTACTCCTCGTGGTTGACGCCGTACACGCAGTTGAGGACGGGCTTCTCCTTGTCGTCGATCGGCGCAGAGACGACGACGGCCTTGGCGCCGTTGTCGAAAAAGGGCTGGAGGGCAGCGCGGGTGAGGAACTTGCCGGAGCACTCGAGGACGAGGTCAATGCCTTCGAGGGGGACCTGGGAGGGAGAAGGAAGGAGGAGAAAAAAGAAGGGTTGAGGTCGAGCGGGGGAGGAAGAGAGATTAAGAGGGACAGAGGGAGGGGGGGGGGGCGCGAGAGAGTAAAAAGT
>Ga0315289_10005294_pt1 | contig 19084 bp, 10 predicted proteins | sample YL17G11_40_MG_FD_203452 | JGI IMG/M metagenome (GOLD analysis project Ga0315289, IMG submission 203452) | Sediment microbial communities from Yellowstone Lake, YNP, Wyoming, USA - YL17G11_40 | ecosystem: Environmental > Aquatic > Freshwater > Lake > Sediment | place: USA: Wyoming | collected...
AACCAGATAGTCAAAACCGACAGCTCCGTATACAACCTTGTCAATTGGCAGATCCTCAATACGACGGCGTATCCTAAAATGCCCGGTGACACGTTTTATTTTCCAACACCCAAAGTGAACAACCAGAAGATCATCGCGTCCGGCACACGCGCCTATCGTTCATTTCAGATACGGGCGTTTTTCATCGACCCCACCACGAACCAGCTTGTTGACGATACGGCAACCATTTACATCACGCCCGGCCCGCCCTACCGGATCACCGTGGAAGACACGCGGACCCCTAATCTCTATGTGCCGGCATCGCGGCAATCGATCCTTATCTCCAGCGCGCGCAACACCGATACCCTTTCATATGCCTATTTGCGCGACCGCTACAATAATCTGATCGCCGCCAGCAGCGGAAGGGCCATGGCCGCCCAATGGCAGATTTCTCCTGCGGCCGATATCTCCTTTGCAACGGTCGCACCGGCGACAGGGGAGATCTGGCACGGGATCGTCAGCCGCGTGGCTCGAAACAACGGCACGACCTCCATGATCGTATCGCAAACCGGGGTGCCGGTACCCGACACGGTGCCGATCACTATTTCAGGAGTCACCATCACTCGCATCCGGGTAGTTGACACAACAGGATTCGTCGTCACAACAATCAACATGACGACCGACGACCATAAATATCTTAAAGTCCAGGGGTTGCCCTCCAATGCGCCTAACGACAGCGCAAAATACTGGATCGACGCCGTAGGCAAATTCACACTGAATAATCTCTTCTCCGATCCGGATCCGTCTCAGAATTTCGTGGCCTCCTATACTTTCAATCCCACCCGGCCGGGGACCGGAACCATTGTTGTGTACTCGAATGAAACAGGTGTTGCCGAATATACCATCCAGGTCACCGTCGCTCCTGCGCCGCGCACTTTTGTACTTGTGCCGCAGACCGATACCGTGGCGGCAGACAGCTCTATTACCATTGCGGCAACCGTTCGAAACGGCGCAGGCGCATTGCGTCCCGACCTGGCAACGCTGACAACCTGGGCACTGGTTAATGCCGATGCAACGCAGGCAGGAGACCAGTTGCTGGCAACATCCGGCGATAAAACCGTGCTTGCCGCCAATAAGGCTTATCGCACGGTGCTGGTGGAAGGGACCTATATCGATCCCGAAACCGGCGCAATTCTCCGCGATACAGCATCAATTTTTATTTCCCCCGGCGCACCGTATAAACTCTGGATCGAAAATACCGCCACGCCCAATCTCAATCTGCCCAGCAAACGTACTATTGTTTTTCTGCCAAGCACAAGTGACGCCGATTCCGGATCATATGCATATATACGTGATAAATTCGGCAATCTGATAGCCGACGGCAACAGCGGGCGCGCCACCGCTGCCCAATGGAAAATCATCAACACCGCCGATGAAGCGTTCGCGCGTATTGCAGGCGCTGCCGGCAAGCTTTGGCAGGGAGTCGTTGCGCGCCAGAATGACAGTTCCGGCACAACCAAAGGCATTGCCTGGCAGGTATGGGGCACGCAAACCCTGGTGCCTGATACGGTTGATATCAACATGTCCAATATTACGATCACAAAAATCGTCGTTGTCGATGTCGATGCCGATACCATCGTCACCTCGATAAACATGACCACCGATCAGAGCATTCCGCTCAAGGTCATGGGAAAACCGTCCAATGTAACCAGCGACAGCATTCAATACTGGGTCGATGTCTCCGGGCTTTTCGTGCCGCCTTCGGGAATCCAGTTCAACCCGGCCGCATTGCCCACCGCAGTCAGTCAATGGGTGATGTCGCCGGTGACCGGCGGGAGCGGCAACCTTATTGTTTCATATCCCTATGATGCATCAATAAAGAAAGATACGATCCCCCTGGTCATCACTGTTGCGCCGCCGTCGCGGGTCACCATCGATCTGCTGTCGTCGGAAGAGGGCGCGCGCAAAGCCGGCGTGGCATTCCATGCGATCGTGCGGATTTACAACGGAGATGGTCTGGTCCCCGGTACCTGGTGCTATCCGGGCCAGGACCCCAATAAAGCGGCCTATCAGGACATCATCATGCGGCTGGACCAGGCAGCGCCCTTCGTTGTCACACCCAGCGGCTCCGGGGACATCAACCTGCGCCCGAGCGACGGCAAGACCGTAAGCAAGGAATGCTTTGCCAACGGTGTTGATACCGTACATATAACGCTCTACTACGCGCCGGGCAGCGCCGACAGCCTGCACCAGATCTTCGTGCGCCTGCACGGACTCAACGCCCCGGGCGGCGGCGCGGCAACCATCGAAGGAGCAACCGCCAGGTTCCCGTTGCTGCCCAATGATGTTGACAGCATCGTCATTGTCGGCAGCGACGGCACGCCCCTGCCGCCGACCATGGCGCTTACCGCGCCCGGCGGGAGCATCACCGGCGTTGTCAAGGGATACGACGCCTACGGCAACCCTCTCCCTAATGATGTTCTGTCCGACTGGACAAACGGGAACGGACTGCATCCGGTTCAGCCCGCGCAGAGCACCATGCTCTTTTATACCAGCAGGGACGTGCAATACGGCGAAAGCGGATGCATCATAGCGGCCGCGCACGACAATCCCGCGGCAAAAGACTCAATCTGCATCACCATCACCGCGCCTCCCGCCACCTATTCGGTCGTGACGCGCGACACCTCGGGCAACGGCTTTTTAGACCGGATCGACCTGCATTTCAACAAGCGCGTAACGCTCACCGATGCCGATATCGCCGCGCTGCAGATTATCTATCAGAAAAGCGGCACCACCGCCACGTTCAGCATCGCCGACATTCGCTCGGCCAGCGGCGATGCGCAGGACTCCGTGTATTATATCGCCTTGACCGAATACAAGAAAGGCGACACGCTGGTTCCGCAGACCGCCTGGCTGCCCACGGTGACCATCACCGGGATCAGCGGCATAACCAGCGAGCCTCCCGATCCTTCAAATCTTTACGATGGCGCGCCGCCGGTGGTATGGAGCGTGGTCGAAGAGGTCAAAAGCGGCACAGCCACCATCACCGTCAATTTCAGCGAAGAGCTGCTGCATTTCGACGGCAGCAGCCTGAATCAGGCGTCCGACTCGCTCAAACGCATCCTCAATGTCTGGCGGCAGAACAGCGACGGGTCCTTCACCTTTGATCCGGCCGCTCTTGACAGTGCGAAAATCATCAGCATAAAAACCGTCAGCACGGATGAGCCGGGCGTCATCAGGGGCAATGTACGCCACACGCAGATCGTTTTCACGCTTCCCGACTCTCTCAAGCTCCAGAACGACCATTACCTGAACATCGTCACGATCACCGATTCGTCCGTCATTACCCGGCAAATCGTGGACAATATCACCTCGTTCCTCAACCCGGGCTCGGCCCTGAAAGGCAATGTACCCCAGGTAAACAACATCAAACGCAAGACCATCGTGATCCAGAAAGACATTTTCGTGACACAAGGACCCAACCCTTTCCCGCCGTCGCTTTCATACCAGGAGCAGCAGCTCGCGCTGCACGACCAGCAGACCATTGCGCAGAAAGTGGTGGAGGACAGGATCGGGGGAACCATCATCTCCATCGAGGTAACGCCCCAGACCACGCCGGCCCTGGGCCAATTGACGGTGACCGACATCGGCGCCGTGTTCAAAGTGTACGACATTGCCGGCAACCTGGTGTACAACCGCGACAATGCCCACATGTTGACAACAGACAACGACTGGGACGATAAGGCCGCCAATCAGAACTGGAAATCCGGGGAATCGAAAAAAATCGCGTTCTGGTGGGGCGGCTACAATGATGCAAAGAGGGCCTGCGCTCCGGGAGTGTATAAAGGCATAGTCTATCTTACCCTGTACCTGAAAGACGCAAGGAATGGCGCGGTTACGCAAAAGCTTGCGCCCAAGTCAATAATCATGGGCGTACGCCGTTAGATGCAGGACCACCTGCGGTCCTGCATCTAAAGCAGGATCGCAGGCGGTATTTTTCCGTATTCACTCTGCGCGGGAATTTTCCGCTATCGATTGAGTTATCATAGCATTAGCGCATTTTCTTCCATTTGCCCCAATACCTGCGGAAAACCATTAAAATCCATGTTTTCTATCCGATTTCGCGTATATTATTGATCTCATCTGTTCCCTGAGGAGGGATCGTGCCTATTACGCCGCGCTTCGATCAACGCAATTTCGGCACATTGCATTTAAGCGTTTTTCTTCTCATTACAGCAGCAATCCTTCCGCTTTTCGCGCGCACCTATTATGTTGCCAAACGAGATACGCTCAATGCCGACGGGACTGTTGCGCATCCCTATCCCCGCATTCAGCAAGCTGCTAATCTGATGACCGCGGGGGACACCTGCATCATTCGCGAGGGGACCTATCGCGAAACCGTGCGGCCAGCCAATTCCGGATCATCGGGCAGGCCGCTGCTCTTCATGGCATATGCAGGCGAAAAGCCGGTGGTACACGGCGGAGATCTGTTGACCAACTGGACCGCACACAACGCAGCAGCCGGAATCTATAAAACCACAACCACGGCAGTACGCGATCTGTTCGTCAACGGACAGATGATGCTGCAGGCGCGCCACCCCAACATGCCCTATGATTCCGCGCGCGGAGGGTTCGTGATGCTCATGCCCCAGGACAACACGGCAAGTCCGCCGGCCGGCGTGGATTGGAGCAATGCCATCCTGATCCGCGATTACGGAACCACCTGGGCCAATGAGATCCTCCAGCTGAATGCGTATCAGAGCGAAGCCAACGGCATTCTTATCGCGCCGGTCGGCTTGATCGACGCCGAAGGCGAATGGGCCTATAAGACCAATACACTCTATCTCAAAGCGCCCCGCAACCGCAATCCGTCAACGCTGCTGGTCGAATCAAAAACCCGGGATTACGGGTTCAATCTGCAGCAGCGCAATTATATCACCGTCCGCGGCATCGCCTTTTTCGCCACCTCGCTTCTGCTGGATCAGGCAACCTATTGCGTTATTGACAGCTGCAAAGTGCTCTATCCCTGCCCGCTTTTCATAAGCCCCGGCTGGAACGGCGGTTTCAACCGGCCCAACGGCGCAAACATGAACGTCAACGGCAAAGGAGTGGTGGTGGGCGGCAGCAACAATGTGATCCGCAATTGCGAAATCGCCCACTCGTGGGGCGACGGCGTCACCATGTTCGGCTCCGCTAATACCATCGAATACTGCCACATTTACGATTGCGACTGGTCGGGCACCGACTGCGCCACGATCAACACGGGCGGCAGCGGCCATACCATCCGGTGGAACACCCTGAACGACGCGGGGCGCAGCGTCCTTGTGCACCGCAAAACCGGCAACATGCGTATCGAAAACAACGACATGTTCGGCGCCGGGTGGCTTAAGACCGACCTTGGTATTACCTATACTTTTGAATCCGACGGCCAGAATTCATCCATCGCCTATAATCTCGTTCATGCCTGCTATGCTTTCGGCGGCGGCGCAGGTATCTACCTCGACAACAGGACCAGCAATTACATCGTGCACCACAACGCCGTTTTCAGCATCGGACCCGGATGGAAATTCTACGGCTTCGGCTGCAATCCGTCGCAGACGAACAACCGCTGGTACAACAATACCCTCGACAATGTGCTCAGCCAGTTTACCGTCGGCGATTCCGAATGGACCAACTGCAATCTGTCCAACAATATCATGCAGCGCACTATCGTCAATAAAAGCCCGACGCAGGTGACCGTACAGAACAATTACGAAGACTCGATCGTCTCTCCGCAGTTCGTTGACCCGGACGTAGGCGACCTCACACTCAAGTCCACGTCCCCGTGCATTGATAAAGGCAGAGCCATTGCACCCTATACCGATAATTTCGCGGGCAGCGCGCCGGACCAGGGAGCGTATGAATCGGGCAGGGCCGCATGGGCCGCCGGCTGCCCGTGGGCCAATCTGATCTGGAAGCCGCTCCATGTCACCGGCGAAATCAGCCGCCGCTCATGGCGCGTCTTTACCGGCGCCAACAGCCAGTGGACCCAGCTTGCCGTTGACGGACGCATGAACACACGGTGGGAAAGCTATACGCCGTTTCCGCCCGCCACCCCGATGTATTACATGATAAACCTTGGCGCGGTGCACGCTTTCAATAAAATGGTCCTTTACAGCATGGCGCGGCCCGATCAGACGATACAGAATTACGAAATCGCCTTATCGGCCGACGGTTCGATCTACGGCGCGCCGATCGCATCAGGCGCCGGATCGGGCGGCGTGCTGACCATCACCTTCCCCAAGCAGACTTCTCAGTACGTCAAGATTTCGCGGCCCGGACCGGGCGGCGGGCCAACCTGGGCGATCGACGAACTCTACGTGGCCTACGATACCGCCACGTCGATTGCCATGCCGTATCCCCGGCGGGCGATAGCGCCGGAGCACGCCGAGGCGCGGCTCTACGCGGCCGACGGATCACTCGTTGCGCATTACAAAGCGGGAATGGCCGCGGCGCCCGCGGTTTCGGCGGGCATCTATGCCGCGCGCATTTCCGACGGCCGCACAACCCTTATGCGGACGATCGTGGTGCGCGGCAAAGCCGATGCAGCGCGGGTATTGGTGGATCTGACCAGGCGGCGGTGACGCCGGCCGCTACCGCATCTGCAATCGGATCGTCTTGATTTCAAACGGCCTGAATTCGAGCGCCATCGCGCCGTTGCGGACCGCGAGGGGGGCGACGGCGTTCTCGAGCATGTCCGTCACCCACGCCCGCTTGACAGGCAGTGAAGTCGCGAGCGTGCATGACGCATGCGTCTGCAGCGCTTCATACAGCCGCAGCACAATGTCTCCCGAGCCGTCTTCCGCCGGCTTGATCGCTTCGATCACAACCGCGTCGGCATCCAGCGAAAAAACCGACAGCTCTCCCCCATTCCCCTTCACGGTCCGGCACGGAGCATTGAGCTCATACGCTTCCTGCACCAGATGGCTCTGGGCGAACGGCCCGTTCCAGGAATACAGGGAGTACGTGAATTCGTGTACGCCCTGGTCAGCTATCGGATCGGGCGCAATCGGCGCCCGCAGCAGCGACAGGTTGATGCTGTTCCCCAGTACGTTGACCCCGTATTTGCAGTCATTCAGCACCGCGCAGCCGCCGTTTTCCTCCACCAGCGCGGTCCATTTGTGCTGCGGCACTTCAAACCGGTCCGCATCATACGGCCGTGATAAATGATTCGATCGCTTGATAAACCCGAATTGAATGTCATGTAACGCCTCATTGGCGTGGACCGCAACGGGGAAATTGACTTTCAGCAGTTTATGGCGTTCGCGCCAATGAATGACGGTTGTGAAATCGATGCGCCGCGACCCGGCGCGCAGAATGATCTCCTGCGTGAGGGAGGATTGGTGCAGCGCGCGGGAAACGCTCAATGCCGCGGTGAGCGGCCCTCTCGAAACGACCGCAATCGACGCCGGCGCCGGCAGGTCGACCGGCGTCTGCGCGTACATGCTGTTTATGTCCCAGGCGTCCCAGTCGGCCGGCACGTCCCGGTACATGCGAAGTCTGTTGCATGCGCCCGCGGCCAGCTCGCGGCCGGTCTGCTTGTCGATCAGGCTTTCGATTTCACCCCGGGCATTGATGCGCGCGCGCAGAAATTCGTTCTCCAGCAGGTTTCGCGAGGCCGATGCGCCGGGACCCGGCGCGCGGCGTTTGCCCGAAGTGTCAATCAGCAGCGTGGTCCACCCGCAGGACGGTACCGCAACACGGACGATCGTTTCGCCGCCCGCGCGCTGTACCGGCAGCGCAGTACCATCGAGCAATCGGGCGCTCTGCACCGCGCGCGGCAGGGCGACCAGCGCGTCGCGTTTCCAGGAGAGCGAATTAAAAACCGTGGTGTATTTCGAGGACGCGCGGACCAGTTTCCGCATGGCCTGGCGCGCAATCCGTCCGGCGCGATCAATGACGCGCGCATGGTCCGCGGCTGCCTCTTTGTAAACGCGATTGCCCGCCGAACCCGGCAGAATATCGTGGAACTGGTTGAGCAGCACCGTTTTCCACAGGGAATCCAGTTCACGAAGGGGAATTGCCGCGCCCGACAGGGCCGATGCGGCGCACGCCCACAATTCGGCCTCCCGCATGGCCATTTCGCTGCGCCGGTTCCCTTTCTTTACATTTGCCTGCGACGTATAGGTGCCGCGGTGCGCGGTAAAATACAGCTCCCCGACATAGGCGATGTCGGGAAAACCGCGCTTTTCAAGGTCCTTGAAGAAGGCAACGGGAGAGGCCATCACCGTGCGCAGCGAGCCCTCCAGGTCTTTCTGCCGGCGCACCAGTTCCAGCATATCGCGGGTCGCGCCGCCGCCGCCGTCGCCGTGGCCGAAAGCATAGAGCAGCGAGCGCACACCATCGTGCTGCCGCCGGTTGTTCCAGTTGCGCAACAGATTGGAAGGAAGTGGAAATCCGCCATAGTCCCCCAGAAGGTGCGACGGTATGCGCGAGCCGTCAATCCCTTCCCACCAGAACGTGGTGTGCGGGAATTTTTCGGCGGCATTATAGGCCCAGAGGATCTTTGCGGTGGTGAAATACCGGATGCCGCACCCCCGCATGATCTGCGGCAGCTGGCCGCAATAGCCGAACACATCGGGCAGCCAGAGCATTTCGCATCGGACGCCGAATTCCTCCCTGAAAAACCGCATGCCGTGGATGAACTGCCGCACCAGGCTTTCGCCGCCCGCAAGATTGACGTCGGCCTCCACCCACATGCCGCCCTCGGGAACGATCCGTCCCTGCCTGACCGCTTCCTTGACACGACGATAGACTTCCGGGTAGCGGTTCTTGAGTATCCAATAGAGGTGCGGTTGACTTTGCAGATACCGGTATTCGGGATATTCGGCCATGAGGGCCAGCTGGTTGGTGATGGTGCGCGCGATTTTGCGCTCCGTTTCCGCCAGGGGCCAGAACCAGGCCACGTCCAGATGCGCATGGCCGATCATATATAAAACAGGCGCGGTGGATCCGTTTTTGCAGGCAAGCAGCGGCACCAGGCGCTTGCGCGCGGCGCGGGCCGTGGCTGCAAGCTCATCCTCCCCGGACTCGAAATCCACGATCACCGAAAAATCGCGGAGCCCGGCGTCGATTTCGGCGACGCGGAGCGAATTGGGATCAAGCGCATTGCGTAAATGCCACAGCGTCTCCACGTCGATCCAGAGCTGATACGCGATATCATTCCATACACCAAAGGTGCTGGCGCCCACCACCGCCTGCGTGGAGGCAGGCATGCGCACGGATTCGCGGTCTAAAGGCACGGGACCCACCACATGCACCTGCGGGCCATGGCCGCCGCTGGCTTCGATCAGGATTTCATACGACCGTCCCGCCGCGGCGCGCGGGGAAAGCAGGATATGCGTATGCGCATGATCGCGCGAACTTTCCGCCCGGCCGTTGATGAAAACCAGACCTTCCGCGCCTACGTCCGGCGCCAGCACGATGCGCTTGCCCGCGGCAGCGGCGGGCAGCCTGATGCCGCCTTTGAACCATCCGTATTCGAAGAGTTTTCCCCACCGCGTGCCGGGCACAACGGGCCGGAAGGTCCGGCGGCTCGCTTGCTGGAATGTCAATTGATCATAGGCAAAAAAAGCGCGCATGGGGATTTCGCCCAACACGCGATAGAAATGACGCGGCAATTCGTTGCGCCAGTGGGTGATGCGCTTGGACCATTCCTCGGTTAACGCCATACTGCCTCCGGAAAATCGGACGAACGCGGTTCGCATGGTGATCGCAGAGAGCGCCGGCGATGCCGGTGCCCCCGGATCCGACGCCGGATAATATACCTGATTCACGGATGGGGCACGATGAACAAAGCTGCTGTTTTTATTGCACTTTTCTGCGGGGATGCGCCGCACGGTACCCGGCGGGGGACGCTCCCCACCGCTTCTTGAACAGGCGGGAAAAATAGGCGGGGTTATCATACCCGAGCGTCAAGGCGATTTCGGTCACAGTCTGGTCCGAAAGCAGGAGCATTTCGCGCGCCTTTTCCATGCGCGCCTTGATGACATAGCGCCGGGGCGGTACGCCCACAACGTCCTTGAACACATGGGAAAACCGGCTTTCGCTCATGTAAACCTTGCCGGCCAGTTCCTTGAGCGAAAGGCCAAGGTCTATCTTATTGTTGATGATCTCTATCGCCGTGCTGATGCGCATGCCCTTCTCCTCGGCGCGGCCTTCGAGCGTTGAGCGGCAGTACGAAAGCGCGCGCCGCAAAAGCGCCACAAGCTGGATGAGATAGGTGCCCACGAGCAGGCGGCTGTATTGGTCAATACCGTTATGTTCCATGACAATCTGCTCGAACATGGCGCGGAACCGCTCTTTCCAGGGCAGATTAAAAACCGGCTCCAGCATCTCCTTGCCGGGGAACGTGACTTGCGGCGATATAAAGCTCCCGGGAAACCGCAGGCAGATATGGTTGTAGCGGCCGGGAGGTATATGCTCTTCATGTGTTTCGCCGGGATAGTAGATGACCAGGTCGCCGGCAACGGCCGTGTAATCGCGGCCGCGGATGCGGATCTGCATTTCTCCTTCGGTAATGTACAAGAGTTCAAATCCCTCATGTGCATGAGCCGAAAGCTTTTTCAAGGCGGTAAGGAGCTGAAAACTGAAGTAGGCTTCAAATTCCGGTTGGGGTTGGAGCATGATGGGATAAAATAAAACAAAGAGAGGGCGACGGGCGCGCCCCCACTTTGCTCATAACATTCCCCGAAACGAAATGGATCCGATTTTCAGGCAGTCGCGTTTACGCCATTGGCGCGTTCCTGGCGGGCCGCATCTCTCTGCGCGCGCTGCGCATCCGCCTGTTGCGCCCGCAGCTGCTCCTGTGCCAGCCGCTGCTCGCGCCGCGTTGCTTCGGTGGCAGGCGCCTGAGGAGCGCGCGCTGCACCATTGACCGCATTGATTGCCATGAACACCTCCCGATAATGGTATACACCTTGTCCTTTAATAGTATCGGCATTTTTCTGCAAAACTTTAATCGCGGCTAATACCTTGAAAAATTACGGATATAGGTGTATCTTGTACATAATGGAGGATCCATGGCATTGCTTGCAAGAATGTTCCTGCCCTCGTTTATAATTGCCGCGATGATCTCCCCGATATTCGCAGCTTCCGATATCCTGCTGAAAAACAATACCCGGATTTCCGGCGACATCGTTTCTGAAAACGAGAATTTCATCTCAGTCAACGTAGACGGCTCGCGCGTCAATGTTTCCAAGGCCATGGTTCGAAGCATAAACGGCCAGACATATGTTCCCGCCACATCGCCCCAAACAGCGTCTCAGACCGCTGCCGCACCGGTACCCGCCGGTCTTTTCAGCATCGGAGCGTCCATTTCCATCACCTTGAAGAACGGCACGATTATGAAAGGGACGGTCGCATCCGAAAATGATAATTTCGTCATGTTGACGGCGGATGAGGCGCGCGTCAATGTACTCAAGAGCATGATCGCATCGGTTGACGGAAGACCATTCGCTATTCCCGTCCCGCCGCCCGCGTCTTCAATGCAGCCGGAGAAACCGCCTCCCCCGGCTGTGCCGACGGAGCAGCCGCAGCGATCCACCAACACGCCACAGCCGTCATCGCCGGCCATAGCGTCCGGGGAGGCCATGCCCGCCGCACCATCCATACCGTCGGAGAATGCGCCTGCGCCTTCTCCTGAAGTCAAGGGACCTGCGCCGACGCCGCAGCCGTCCCCCGTAGCGATTGCGGCACAATCGCTGCCATCGCCTGCCCCATCCGCGACGCCGGCCGCAGCCACCCGGGAGGCCGTGCCGGTTCCCGCGTCCGCACCGGCAATCACCCCTGCGCCCTCACCGGAGATCCCCGCCGTACCGCCAGCCGCGCCCAAACGTCCGGCCATGCGCGTGCTGTCATGGAGCAGCCAACCGGAAAATCCGGCGCAGCCTTCCTCGACGCCGGCATCGGCAGCAACGCCTGCGGTCGCAACGGCTCCGGCGCCGCCCCCGGCACCCGCATCGCCGGTAATTCCCTCGGCACAGCCGGTGCCCGTGCCGAGCCCCCCACCTTCATCAACGCAAGCGCAAAAGCCGGCGCCGCCGGCCCTGCAAGCCGTCGAGAAGCCGGCCGCTGCGCCAGCGCCGGCGGCGGCCGCTCAAACACCGGCCCGGCCGGAGAGGTCCGCCTGGGACGAAATCGACGGGTTCGGGGCCGTGGAATCTGAAAATGTCAAGAAGCTGATAGAAAAGCTGCGCTCGCCTTTCGCTTTTCAGCGCATGCGCGCGGCGCTCCTGCTCAGCCGCGCCGGCAGCGATGTGACCCCGGCGGTTCCCTGGCTTGTCCGCCTGCTTTCGGACACCGCTGCATTTGACCCGAAGCTGGAGAAAGATTCGGTCATCACCCGCTACCTGCAGGCGCCGGCCTCCATCAACCGGATCGCGGCAAAAACACTGGTTCGCATAGGTAAACCAGCCATCAGGCCGCTGGTCAATGCGCTTGATGATGAAAATGAATCCGTCCGCCTGCAGGCCATTGAAATCATCAGTGCCATAGATCCCGCGGCGGCGCTGAAGCCCCTGGTCCAGACGTTCCGCGACACCAGCCTGGCCATCCGCGAAAAAACCGTTGAAGCGCTGGCAAAAACGCATGATGCTCAGGCGCTGCTGCCGTATCTTAAGGATAAAAATCCCGAGGTGCGCAAAGGGGTCATCGATATCGTGGCGCGGATTAAAGACCCAAAGCTGGTTGAGCCGCTCATCCACCTGCTTGCCGACCGCGACTCGTACGTGCGCGAAAAAGCGGCCGCGGCGCTGGGAGAACTGCGCGACACTGCCGCGGTCCGGCCGCTGATCGCGGCCCTGTCCGACGATATTTCTTTTGTGCGACGCAATGCCGCCGAGGCGCTGGGCGCGATCGGAGACACCCGGGCGCTCAAAGACCTGTCGCTTGCCAAAAAAGACGAGAGCGACTATGTCGCGGCAACGGCGGCGGCAGCGCTGAGCCGGCTCCTTGATATTGAATTTGTCAAACACGACCGCGACCTTGGATCGCTCGTGGACGCTCTTAACCACGAAAACCCCGATATCCGCGAAAAAGCCGCGAATACGCTCTGGGTGCGCACCGGGCGCAACCTTGGAGTGGATTATGCCGCGTGGAAAGCATGGCTGCAGAAGCAGGATTCCATGCAAACGCCGCCGGTCGATACCATCAAGGCGCCAATTGGGGACACCGCCGCCGCGAAGGGCCGCCGATGAGGCGCGCTGACGGTGACAAGGACAAGCGCCGGGGTATCGCAATCGGTGCCTGCCGGTGGCTGGCGGCTGCAATAGCCTTTCTTCTGCTTAGCTGCGCGGCGCCGATTAAACATTATTATCCCGATACCTTCTTTTCGCAAGACAACCTCTACGAAAATAAGCCTTTGGGATTTCTGCTGCAGTATCGCGGCGCGTGGGAGCTTTTTACCGACCCGCGCGACATGGCCGCAACCGCGCGCGAGTTTGCGCGCACGCTCCAGAAGTCCGGCGCCGAACTTCTTTTTGTGGGCGCCACGGTGGAGGCCACACAGGGCACGCGCGGCATTGCCATCAACCTGAACCTGCCGGCGCTCGAATACGCGCAACAAATCAAAAAAATCAATGCCGCGGACATCACCAGGGATCTGGGGTTCATCGACTTCATCGCCGGCGCGGTACCCATGATAAAATGGGAATATCTCATTGGAAACTTCCATTTTGTCGAGTTTTTTTTCGTGCTCGACACCTATGATGTCCGCGTTGCGTTCTGGACAAAGCAGACCATTTTCGACCGGTTTCTGCCGCAGTATGAAGACATCATCTCCTCCATCACTCTCACCGCACGGCGATAGCGGGCCCGCGCGGGCGCCGTCCCTGCGCGTTGTCGCCCATCGCGGCAATCACGACACCAACACCGCGCCCGAAAACAGTTGTGCCGCCGTGCAGGCCGCCTGGCGGACCGAACCATACGCCGTTGAAATCGATGTGCGCCTGACAGCGGACGACCGCATGGTGATCATCCACGACGGCCATACCGGCCCGGTGGCCGGCCTTGATATGATCGTGGCCGAAAGCACGCTTGATGAGCTGCGCCTGCTTGATATACTCGGGCGCGACCGCACGCAGGCGCCGGGATTTCGTATCGCCACCTTCGATGAAATCGTCGCCACCATGCCGGATGAGGGGGTGCTCTATGTGGATCTCAAGGAAGGACCGGCCGGCGCGGAGCGGCTGATCGCCCTTTTTAAAAAGCGCGCGCTCCCGCCGGAGCGCTTTCTGTTTATCGGCTTCGACGCCGGCGTCATGGCCGCGTTCGGGAAGGCGTTCCCCGGGCACACCACTCTTCTGCTTCTCGAGGCGGCGGCTCTGGCAACGGCGATCGACGCGGCGTGCGGCACCGGGGTGGACGGGATCGATATCGAGGCGGCGGCGGGCTTTGATGCGGCATTTGTCAACCAGGCGGAATCCGCCGGATTTTCGGTGCATGCGTGGGGCGTCAACACCCCCGATGCGGCAACGGCGATGCGGACAAGCGGTGTTGCCAGCATGACCACGGACCGGCCGGCGTGGCTGCAGACATTTCTGAATCGGGAATCGATGATTGAAGATTGACGATTTCGGATTGCGGAATCACCGGAGAACGCCGTTCCGCCGAAAGCCGCTCAGCCGCCGGCCTTGCGCACCTTCGCCTCCCACACCTCCGGATAAAACATCTTCACGCAATCCGGGCAGAGCGTGTGCGAAAAATCGGCAAAGCTGTGCCGGCTGATGTAGTCTTCGATATTGTTCCAGTATCCCTTGTCGTCGCGGATCTTTTTGCAGTGCGCGCAGATGGGCAGAAAGCCGCGCAGTGTTTCCACTTCGTCAAGAGCCCGGCGCAACTCGGCGATAAGCCGGATACGGTCGTTTTCGGCCAGTTTGCGTTCGGTAATGTCCTGGGAGGTGATAATGGCGCCCTGCGGAAACGGCGTGATGGTGATGGCCAGGATCTTTTTCCCATAGCGCATTTCCGGATAGCTCTTGCTTTTATTGGCGGCGATACACTCCATAAGCTCTTTATACATGTCCGCCGTATGCCCGGCGGCGTAATCCCGGTACATGATGTCGCCGATCGCAGGCAACCGGTCGCCCGATTGGAGTTTGGCCTTATTGGACCGCACGACCCGGCCGTCCCTGTCGACCACCACGGTGAGTATGGGATTATAATTAAACAGCGCAAAATTAAAGGCCTCTTTTTCGCGCAGCTGCAGTTCATTGTGTTCGCGCTCGTTCACCAGTCCTTCAAGATGAGCCACGCGCCGGCGCAGCTCCTGCGCTTCCGCCTCCAGTTTTTCGTATGACAGGCTCACGTCGGTCATGATTATTCTCACATGTCAAATTCGCGGAAGCGGTCCATCGGGGCAAACAACCCGAAATGTTCTTATTTTTATCATCCTACCATTCCCGGCAGTGCTTCGGCAAGCATTTTCTGGACCGCTGATGCGCTGCAGTCTAAAAACCATAAATAAATACACCGGCATCCGAAAATCATCGGCATTAAATCCTATACAGTAAATTTTCCATTTTTAATTTCAGCCAATATTTCAAGCGTTTATGACCCGCGATATCATCCTGAAACTGACAAATTTGCACTTAACCCGCTATTCTTAAAGAAAATAAGCGAATACCATTAGTTGTGGAAAATAAGCCTTGACATACAATCTTTTGTAGTGTATACTTATAGTAGAGGCAAAACCGGAAATCCTATTTCCTTTTTTCCTCCGGAGGGTTTGCATGACCTATCATAAAGTCAGCTGCATGCAATGCACAGAACATGAAAAGTGCCCTGCGAGGACCCGAATCTTCGTTAATTATTGCGGGTGCGCCGCCCGGAACGCGAATAAGACCAGCATCGCTGCCGCCATTCAGGAATGCCGAACCCGCCGCGGCCTGCTCTTTAAGCAGGAAATGCTGCCGACCATCCCGATCGCGGCTCTGCGCGGCGCCATCGCCGTTGCTTAACCGGGCGTTTTGCCGGGGCGTGAATGAATGAAGGCCGGGTCTTCCGCTTTCATTCATGCTCCCGCACCCGAGCTTCAATTATTTTATCCTCATCGGATGACGGGAACGCCCGCCCATCCGTCTCTCCTCTGAAAAGGACGACCGCTCTGGTTTACACACGATATATCGTCATGGCGGCGCTGCTGGCCGGCTGTGCCGCGCATAAGGCGACGACCTCATCCTCCCTGATCGCTGACGGCACGACCGTCGCCGGGGGCCCCCAGATCACTCCGGCCCCGGACACGGCATTCACCGAGCCAAGGGTTTTGGAGGCGGCACCGGTCCGTACCTCATCCGAGTTGATTGCCGAAGCCAAAGCCGCCTGCGCGGACGGCGATTTTGCCGTGGCCAATCTCCTGCTCAACGAAGCCGTGGCCCAGATCCAGGCCGACATGGACCCCGCCGACACCGCTCTTCAGGCCCAAACCGATTTTCAGCTTGACGAAATCGTATCGATCTACTCAACGTCAATGCCCCGGGAATACCTTGACAGCATTCCGGAAGAGGTGTCGGTGACGGTCTACGACCGCATGATGGAACAGTCGATCGATTCGATGTCCGCGACGACGGCCGAAAGCCTTGCCGTCGCCAGGATATTTTTTCGTAAAGACGTTGCCTACGATTTTCCCATGGTCTGGAACGACCGGGTCTACAAATCGCTGCTCTATTTAAGTCAGGGGAAAAAGGGGCCTTTCAGCCGGTGGCTGGAGCGATCGGACCCCTACATGCCCTTCATGCGCGCGATGTTCGCCGACAGCGGTCTGCCGGTCGATCTGGCGTATCTGCCGCTGATCGAAAGCGGCTTTTCCACGCAGGCTTATTCGCGCGCCCGCGCCTCAGGCATCTGGCAGTTCATCCAATCCACGGGCAGGCGCTACGGGCTGCGGTCCGGCTACTGGCTTGACGAACGGCGAGACCCCGCGCTGTCCACGGCGGCGGCCATCAGCTACCTGAAAAAGCTCCATGGCGATTTCGGCGACTGGCACTGCGCGCTTGCCGCCTACAACTGCGGTGAAGGCGGTCTGGCCCGCGCCGCGCGCCGCGCAGGCCAGACCGGCACGCCCGACTTCTGGTCGCTCAAGCTTCATAAAGAAACCATGCATTATGTGCCCCAGTTCATCGCCGCGCTGATATTGGCGAAAAACAGGGAACGCTTCGGGCTTCCGCCTGCGGATACCCTGTCGCTGCGCTATGTACCCGGCGCTTTTGACACCGTGCATATTTCCGACTGTATCGAAATGCAGGGTATTGCCGACGGCCTTGGCATGCCGATCGAGGAATTGAAAAATATCAACCCGCATATCGTCCATTTCTGCACCCCGCCCGACGCCGGCGATGTGACGCTGAACCTGCCAAGGGGAAAGCGCGATGTATTCAAAGAATACTACGCTTCCATTCCTCCCGAAAGCAAGATATCGTGGTTTAGGTATAAAATCGCGCGCGGGGATAATCTTGGCTCCATTTCACGCCATTTCAAGATCCCCATTGCCGCCCTTAAATCGATCAACAACCTGAACACCAATAAATTGCGCGCGGGCCGATATCTGTTGATCCCCATCCCGGTGGCGAAATCTCCCGGGTTGCGCTATGCCGTCGCTTCCGATGATACGACAGCCGGCATAAAAGCCGAAGAGCTGCCCGAAGCCGTGGCCTTCCGCGAAAAGGGACTTCAACCCCTGCGCTACAAGGTGCGGCCCGGCGAAACCATCGCAGGCGTGGCACAACTTTTTCGCATAGCAACCGACGATATCCGCCGCTGGAACCGCTTCAGCGCAACGCGAAAACTCCATTCCGGCGACCTTCTTACGCTGTATGTCGTTTTTGAGGGTGACGGGCGTGCCGCCACCCTTGCCGCGGAAACCGAAAGGCCCGACAGCACCGGCCGTGCTGCGTATGCCGTGCGCGCCGGCGATAATCTTTCGTCAATTTCACGACGCCTGGGGGTAGCGGTCCGGGACCTTATGCAGTGGAACCATCTCGATAATGCAAATCTGATCCGCCCGGGCGATCGTCTGGTCTATTTCATGCCGGTCGCACAACCGGCAGATTCCGATACCCTTGCGCAGGCGCGATTGCCGGAAGCGCCCGCGATTGTTGCGGAAACGTCAACGGCTTCGGATTCCGCTGCCGCAATCGCGGTCCTCCCGGCTCCTGAAACGCCGAAAGCGGCCGGCGATGATGATGCCGCTGAGATGGTGTCGGACGCGGACGCCGCCCCGGAATCGCCCATGGATTCGGCCGCGCCAATGGCCCAGACCATCGAATCAACCGGAACGCAGGTTGATATTGCCGCCGCAATGCAGCCGCGAATGATTCGCTACAAAGTCCAGCCCGGCGACAATATCAGTTCCCTTTCTTCGCTCTTCGGCGTATCCATGGACGAAATCATGCAAACCAACAATCTCACGCCCGATTCCAGGATCAGGATCGGGCAGATCGTGCGCATACCAGACAGAAAGGCCGCGTCCGGCGACCGCCCCCGGCGCAAATTGGTTTATTACAAAGTCAAACACGGGGATACGCTCTGGGGCATTGCCCAGGATTTCGGCGTTCCCATGGTATGGATTACGCAAGTAAACGGCCTGTGCCGCGGAACGCGGCTTAAAGCGGGCGAAACCATCAAAATCATCGCTGCGAATTAGCCGGACGTCGCATATTCCTTCGAAACGCGCAGGGAGCCACGCATGAAAAAGCGGCAGATCATCATCATTCTCTGTATTATCCTGGCGCCGGTCATGGTGGGCCTGTTCATCACGGCCATGCGCGGATCGTCCGGCGGCGCCCTGTCGGTCTCGATGAAAAAAATCGGCCTGGTGCGCATCGACGACATCATTTACCAGTCTGACGCATATGTAAAGCAGCTCGAGGAACTCCGGAAAGACAACGCCTTTGCCGGCGTACTCCTGCGCATCAATTCGCCGGGAGGCACCGTGGCTCCGTCGCAAGAGATCTATCGCGAGGTCCTGCGTTTCCGCGAGGACAAAAAGCCCGTGATCGTGAGCATGGACAACATCGCCGCATCGGGCGGCTACTATATCGCGAGCGCCGGCATAAAAATTTTCGCCAATCCC
>Ga0315289_10005296_pt1 | contig 19081 bp, 21 predicted proteins | sample YL17G11_40_MG_FD_203452 | JGI IMG/M metagenome (GOLD analysis project Ga0315289, IMG submission 203452) | Sediment microbial communities from Yellowstone Lake, YNP, Wyoming, USA - YL17G11_40 | ecosystem: Environmental > Aquatic > Freshwater > Lake > Sediment | place: USA: Wyoming | collected...
TTGTCGACAATGCCGCCGACAAGTTCAGCAAGCTCGATCCCCTTCGAGATAGCCTCACATGAGGTCTGGCTCCAACCATAGAGCAAAGGGTACTTGGCGTTGATCAGAATCCGCGCAGCCCGGTCTATCGCTCTGGTGAATGTGGTTGGACGGAGCTTTTCTCCTCTCCTTACGAGTGGTTTCAGTATTCGGCTCTCGTCCGCTGTTGTGAATCTGCTCACCGAGATCGCGCAGCCGTTGCGTGCCGAGTCGACAATACGCCCATCATACGTTATCTCGAGATTGTCACAACCCGATGCGCAAAATGTGCAGAGTACGTTCTGTAGAGTCGTACGTGGCATGTTTCTCACTTGGTCTTCATGCTTGTGATTTCTTTGAGAGTTGCTACTTTCGCTTCTGGTGCTCGCTCTATGGTGGCCTTGAGCCCTTTCAGAGTCGGCATACCAGAAGTGTGAGTTGATGTCCCAAAGAGCATGCTCGCCCAAGCACCATATGGGAGGAACACAATTCGTCTATGCGGGGCCTGTTTGGATATGGTGCCTCTCAGGATCACTTCTCCAAACTCGGTCTTGACGCGGACATTCTCGCCTTCCAATGCGCCGAGCTCTTTCATATCATCCGGATCGATCTCGCAGATTGCCACAGATCGGGAGTATTCATCCGAGAACTTTCCACGCTCTCTACTTCGAGCTTGAGAAAGGCTTCTCCCCGAGATGACTGTGACTTCGAGTCCTGGCATGGCTCACGATCTGGCGTCAGATACACAAGTCATTCGTATATTATATCCGCTCAGTAGCCTGTATACAGTATGTTCGGGCGGTCAGAAGAAAGCCATGCCTCCAAAAGGACGAAGAAGCCTGTATGTCGCAGTTGTTGCAGTGCTGGCAGCGCTTCACATCGTCCTATCGTACGCTCCTCCCCTCGTCGGTTTCAGAAGAATGAGCATAGCGATGGAGCCGTTGGAAGGCATCATCGGTGGGCCTTACCTTGGCTTCCTGTCGGCAGCGATCGGCTGGATTGGGGGCCGTTTCGTCAGACCTGATAGTGTCTGGATTGAGAACGTCTTCGGAATCGCAGAGGCCATAGGGGCTCTCGGAGCAGGTTTCCTCGTTTTGAGAAAGTGGTATCTCACAGCCGGAATCTACGCATTCTTGGTACTGGCCTTTCTGGTCCATCCGTTAGCTGGGAAGATACCGCTGTGGACCCTTTGGGACACATATCTCGGGTTCGTGGCCATATTTCCCGCAGCTTTCCTTCTACGTAGGACACGTGATGCCAAGTCGAGTAATTCGTGCCTTGTTCCTGCAATAGCCTTGGTGGCATTTGCATCTGTGGAGCTGGATTCGATGGTGAGAATATTCATGCTCATAGTCGGTGGGCTCTACCAGGTTTACCCAATCCCTGTGGACCTGCTTGCCGGGGTGTTCGTCCTAGGCGCATTTCAGACACCTGTCGAAGCTGCATACAGCATTCTAGCTTCTGTGCTCGTCGGTGTCCCGGCGCTTGTTGCGCTCGAGAAGAGCAAGATTCTGAGTTGGCCCCTACGATGAATGTCCTGCAGCCTTGGGCGTCGAGGACGTTTCGGGGGTGCATTGCGCCGTTGTATTCACATCAATGCTAAGGCTTGGCGGGTTTCTCCATCAGCTTCGTCTTCTTGAGAACGCTTCCATCATCGTAGTGAGGGGTCCTAGAGACGGCATCTTCTGATTTCTCATTCTCCCTTGCCTCGTCTGCGAGTCGAGCGGCCTGCCGCATCATCTCATGGGCCGCTGACACAATCTGTGTGTATCGTTTCCATTCCTTCACCTGGAAACATCCTTCGACACTGAGGTCGGCCACCCGACGTGCTGTTTCGTAGGCAGCCATGGCCTTCGTTCCAGCGTACGGATTAGAGAAGGATGCCGCCTTGATGGCTTTCTCCTTGTCTACGACGACCTGCGGCAAAGAGACCTGAGCGCCCTTCTTGATCGATTCTATGACTCGATCGATCTCTGCAGTGAGCAGATTCAATGCTCCTGTTATTGCGAGTACTCTTGTCACATCCAGGTTGAACAGAACCATCTCCAGAGGGTCCAAGAATTCCCGTCTTGCGCCGATCATTGAATCGGCTTCAACTATGACGTAGCCGAACCCTTGCTGCTCTAGCTCCTGAACTGACTTCTTTGCTGGACTGTCCGACACAACTACTACCGGGATGCCCGCAGCCTTGATGGTCTCTCGGGCTCTCTTCGGCCCTGGGAGCGTCGCGTTCGGGCTTGTTATGACTACAAGCTGAGGCTTGAACTCGAGTAGTCTCTTTGCGGCTTCTTCCGCCTGTTCTGTCCCTAGCTTAGCTCCTGCTCCGACGACGCGTACGTCAATGTCTTGTCTCTCTGCCCTTTCGTCGAGCATGAATTCAATCAATGACGCTGACCCAATGCACCCGAGTTTCAAGAACCCGACCTTGACTGTCATAGCTTCATCAGGCTCCCAAACCGAATCGTGGTCTCTGTCTTTAACTCTTGGCATGCAGCGAGAATCATTCTTTCAGTACAGCTTGTTTCGGCTCGCTGTTCAAAGTGATTGTCTAGTAACCATTAAATCGTCTGGTCATCGTTCAGCAGTCAGACAGTTGAATCTATGCGTTTCTGGTGATGCATCATGCAATTCAACGGGGTCGAAGTCGAGGAGACATTCGCAGAAGCATTTCCGATGGTGGTCGGCAGGATCCTTGTGACTGCAGCAAACCCAAACTGGGCCATGATTGCTGGCAAGACTGCGACAGGGTTTGCCTCGTCGATAATCATGTCACCAGCAGAAGCCGCAATCGAGGGAGGCATGGTTCCTCCGGAGAGGACTCCTGACGGACGGCCGGGTGTCTTCATTCAGATGTGGCATAGATCAAGAAGAGAGCTGAAGGTACAGATGATCACGCGCATAGGACAATGCATCCTAACCTGCCCGACGACAGCGGCCTTCGATGCGTTGCCTGACGCGGTACGCAGACTCAAGGTCGGTCTTGCACTCCGCAAGTTTGGTGATGGCTTTCAGAAGCGGGACAAACTCGGAGACCGGAACGTGTGGCGAATTCCCGTCATGGAAGGCGAGTTCATTATCGAGGACAGGTTCGGAGTCAAGAAGGGCGTCGCAGGAGGGAACTTCATCATCATGGCCGATTCGCAGCCTTCGGCATTAGAGGCTGCCGAGAAAGCTGTTGAGGCAATGGTCGCGGTAGAAGGCGTTGTGCTTCCGTTCCCCGGAGGCATCTGTCGGTCCGGCTCGAAAGTTGGCTCGATGAAGTACAAGTTGCCTGCGTCAACGAACCACCCCTTCTGCCCCACGCTTAGGACTTCAATTTCAGACTCGAAGGTTCCCGCTACGGTGCAGAGTGTCTACGAACTTGTCTTCAACGGTCTCGACGAGGAAATCGTCAAGAAGGCAACTGGAGTGGGCATCGTGGCCGCTGCAAAGACCCCGGGCGTGGTGAAGATCACGGCCGTCAACTTCGGCGGCAAACTTGGGCCTTACCAGATCCAGCTTGTAGATGCGCTCAAATCGGCCTCCTAGCTCATCAGAAGCGCAGAGTTCGGAAACATGCCCACCGAGATATCAGAAGGCGTTTTCCTGATCGACACCTTGGGTGCTGGAACTCCGGGTCTAGTGGCCAGTTATCTTGTAAAAGGGGAGAGATCCGCTCTCATAGACACTGGATATCCATCGAGCGCCAGCACATTGCTCTCCGAATTGCGAACGGCTGGAGCTGGTCGGTTGCAGGTTGACTTCCTCATACCCACTCATGTACACTTGGATCATGCGGGAGCGCTTGGTCATCTCTCGAAAGAGATACCCACGGCACGTGTCCTGGTCAGCGAACACGGAGCAAAACACCTGATCGACCCATCCAGACTCGTTGAGAGCGCCACACGCGTCTTCGGAGACAAAGCCATGGCTGTATATGGCAATCCTGTGGCTCTGCCAAGGGAACGAGTTGAAGCGGTCGGCGAAGAATACCGACTAGATCTCGGTGCTGGGAAGAAGCTCAAGATATTCTGGACCCCGGGCCACGCATGGCATCACATGTCCGTCCTCTTGGAGAATGAACACCTTCTGATCGCCGGCGACGCCGTTGGATTGCACTATCCGGGATTCGACTTTCCGATCCCGGCAACGCCTCCGCCTGGCTTTGATGAAGAACGTTACGTCAAGAACCTTGCAGATTTCATGAACATGAATCTGGCTGGCTTGCTGCTACCTCACTTCGGGCCAGTACGCGAGAACGTGGGGGCCTTTCTCAATGCAAACATCGACACGATCGGGCAGTGGGAATCAGAGGCCCAGGAGGCAGTCAGGACTGGAAAGCCTCTGGACGAGCTCTTTGAAGTGTTCATGACTGATGTCTTGGAACGCAGTGGCAGATCACGAAAAGAGATACCCGACCATGTCGTTCGGAGTGTCAAGCTCTCGGCGATGGGCTGCTACACATACGCACAGGCAAAGACGGGCAAGCAGTAGGTCCCAGCAAACGAGCTCCTTGGTCACGGCTCCACATGTGCCCAGCCACAACATTCGTCTGCATGGCACCACGCATTTGTAGTCGTGTTCATGAATGAGTAGTGAGCGCCTGCTATGGGACTTCTGGCAAGGCCTTGTGTTCGCGAATCTTCCCTCTACGTGAGGCTAGGTGGCGAAAGGGTTCAGTGCATCTTGTGCGAGCGCAGATGCATTCTCAACTCGGATCAAGTCGGAGTCTGCAGAACTCGACAGAATATCAAGGGAAAACTGTACACGCTCGTCTATGGCGATCTCAGCGCCGTTGAGAGTCGCCCCATCGAGATCAAACCTTTCTACCACTACTGGCCTGGGTCAACGGCACTGACTTTCTCCACCTGGTCATGCAACTTCGATTGCCCTTGGTGCCAGAACTACAACCTCTCCAAAACCCCGCCTGTACCGGAGGCATCCCGATCCGTTATGCCCGAAAGAATAGTGCAGATGGCCATAGACTCGGGCGACGAGGGACTCTGCGCCAGTTTCCAAGAGCCCACACTCCTCACTGACTGGGCGGTAGACCTATTCTCCCTGGGAAAGACGCGTGGTCTCTATTGCTGCTATGTCTCAAACGGGTACATGACTCCTGAGGCGCTCAACCTACTCCGACAGTCGGGACTTGATGGGTTGAAGATCGACATCAAGGGAGACGAGTACGCCTACCGCAACTTCTGTGGTTCCGTGGATGAGAATGTGCCTTGGCGGATTGCTGAGGCCGCCAAGAAGATGGGCATACACGTGGAGATAGTGAACCTAGTCATCCCGGGAGTCAATGACAGCGATTCTACTATCGCCTTCGTAGTTGACAAACATGTGAAACATCTCGGTCCGGACACACCAATACACTTCACTCGATACGCTCCCGCATACAGATACGATTTGCCTGCCACCAACATTCGGACCTTGGAACGTGCTCGCGAAACCGCTCGGAAAGCGGGAGCACAGTACTCATACATCGGAAACGTCAGAGGTCACATCTACGAGAATACGTTCTGTCCTCAATGCGGCGAATGCATCATAGCCAGAGACGGCTACAGCATTGTCTCATACGGGCTAACTGATGGAAACGCTTGTCCTAGATGCTCAACCAGGATTCCGATTGTTGGGAAATACGTAGGCAGTGCATGAAAAGCAGCTTAGGCGCAGCACGAGTGCACACCACATCGTATCACCGTATACGTTTGGTACAAGCTTTTGTGCGCTTGAGGCTCCGATCAAGAACGAACAGACTGTCAGATGCTGTGAGGGGAATGGGAGTTTGTAGCACAACCGATTGAGAGTATTCTCCGAGGCCGAGTTGGGTCAGATACACGAGGCCACAACGGACGTACTGTCGAACACCAGGATGAATATTAACAGCAAAGAAGCTTTGGCAATTGACTTAGCTTTCGAGGCTTGATGTTGGGCAGTTAAAAGCCCGAAAGTGCTAGAATCGATCGGAGCGGCACGCTTGAGATCTGACATCATCAAGAAGGGTGTTGAACGAGCTCCGCATCGAAGCCTTCTAAGGGCATGTGGACTGAAAACAGAGGATCCCTCGAAACCATTCATTGCGATAGCGAGCTCGCAGGCTGACATAGTGCCTGGTCGCGTCCATCTGCGTGAGTGCAGTGAGAGCCGGGATTGAGATGATTGAAAAGGATCTGAGAGAGCTAAGGGCAGACATCGGTACTGTTGATTCTGAACTCGTTCGCCTGCTGGGTCGAAGGCTCAAGCTCGCCCGGAAGATCGGACGGCTGAAGAAGCAACTGAACCTAGGGGTTATCGATCCGGTAACTGAGAAGATTGTCATTCAGAACTTCGTCACCTCTGCGGCCAGGGCAGGAATCGACAAGGCCTACGCTAGGCGTCTAGTCAATCTTGTCGTTGAAGGTTCCGTGGAGGTCCAAACGCAGTCGAGACGACGTGTGATTGGCGGAGACTCCATGCTCAAACAGCTCTCGGAAATGATGCTTAGGGCCGAAAGAAAGGGGCGCAAGCTGATCAGGCTCGACATAGGTGAGCCTCGCTTCAGAACTCCAAGAGCTGTGATCCGCGAAGCGAAAAGGTATCTTGACCATTCCCCTATGATGCTCTACGGATCAAGCGCTGGCCTTCCAGCTCTTGTGGACGCAATCGCTGAACGCCTGAACCGTCAGTATGGAACTAAGCTCGGCCGATCCAACATACTCATCCTTCCAGGCGGTCGCTTCGCAATCTTTGCTGCAATACTCGCTACCGTGTCAAGCCTCGAGAGAGTGGCGATATGTCGACCCGCATGGTCGGCCTACGAATCATGCGTCGCCTTCGCCGGCGGGAGAACTTTTGCTGTCTCGGCGCGTTTGGAGGATCAATGGGACATTGACTTGACCGCCCTTGAGGAAACGCTGAGACTCGGCCCGAAGATGATCGTCCTCAACAACCCAAACAACCCTACGGGAAAGGTGCTTTCGGCAGAGATGTTCCAAGAGATAATGGGCCTCGCGAGAAAGTATCATACCGTTGTCCTTTCAGACGAGGTCTACGCAACCTACTCCAGTGTACCCGTCCCGAGTGTGCTTGAATACCCCGACACTCAAGCGATCTACGTAAACAGTTTCTCGAAGGAGTTCAGCATGACGGGCTGGAGAGTCGCTTACGCAGTCGCAGACGAGCAGAGGATTGCCAGAATGCGCAAGATCGTTGAGACCTCACTGACCAACGTACCCGAACTCATACAACGAGCCGCACTTGCCGCATTGAAGGATACGAGCGTAGACGCAGCAACTGGCAGAGGCAGGATCAGGAAGCGCCTGAACATGGCATGTGAGGAACTGAGAAAGGGTGATTTCGAGTTTCATCCCCCGGAAGGCGGATTCTACGTCTTCCCGCGAATTAGACGAAGAGGTATTGACGCTGAGAAGTTCGCGAAGCACTTGTTCGAGAAACATGCGGTTGGCGTTCTACCAGGAACCATTTTCGGAGAGTACCAAGACTTCCTGAGACTCGCGATAACAGAGCCTGAAGCAGCCGTTAGGACCGGAATCAGGCGAATTGTGAAGGCGATGGATGAATGGTAACACGAGTGGCCATCATTGGAGCAGGAGGAATGGGTGCGTGGTTTGCCCGCTTCTTCAAATCACGAGGAGACTCCGTCATTATTTCGGACCGCGACTCAAAGAAAGCTAAACGTCTTGCCCTGAAGGTTCATGCGAAATATGCCTCAAGCAGTGTAGAGGCGGCACGAGAAGGACACATAATCATCCTCGCCACGCCGGCGAACGCGATCTCGAAAGTCATCAAGGATATCCTTCCAGTCTTGCGCAGAAATGCTCTCGTCTGTGAGATTTCTGCGACAAAATCGGTCGTCATGCCGGCCCTTCGTACTGCTGAGAGGCGAGGCGTCAAGGTTGCCAGCATTCATCCCATGTTCGGGCCTCTGGCACACGGTATCCGCGGAAGGAGAATCATCGCTATCAGAACTGGGAAGGACACGCGCGGCTACAAGACTATGAAGCATCTGTTCCAAGGTGCCCATTTCTTCCTGACTCATCAAGACATCCATGACAAACACATGGCTCTAACACTAGGTCTACCGCATTTTCTCAACATGGCTTTCGCCATGACGCTCTCCAAGAGAAGAAACCTCGCTGAAATCCGAGGATTTGCCGGCAGGACATTCGACCTGCAGATGTTGCTTGCAGAAGCAATTGCCGACGAGCCTGAGACTACCGCGGACATTCAGATAATGAACGATGAGTTTCGCAAAGTCTTGCGAGATTTGCAGCGAGACATTCGGTCACTCGCAATAATTGTGAACAAGCGGGACAGAGCCAAACTCGTCGCCCGCTACAAGGAGATCAGAAAAGCTCTCTCAACCGATCCACAGTTCAGAATTGCACGAGCAGCATTCGAGAAGGTCACAGAGGCACAATCCGCAATCTAGAGAAGCTAGTGTGAGAATCGGTACATTCAGGAGCTGTGGGTTTGCGCAAGTCCAGATTGCATGTCGCTTTCCAAGGTGAAAGAGGAAGCTACAGCCACGAGGCATGTGAACGCTATTTCGGACCTCACATTGCAGTCACGCCGCTCAGGACTCTAAGGGATGTTTTCCATGCTGTGGAAAGCGGACACAACGTATTCGGCGTCGTGCCGGTGGAGAACTCATACGAGGGAAGCATCAACGAGACACATGACCTGCTGGCAAGTACCACCTCGAAGGTTTGCGGAGAAATACTAGTTCGGGTGAGACACTGCCTAATTGGAAAGCCCGGAACTAGGGCCGACGAAATAACCACCGTCTATTCCCACCCACAAGCACTGGCCCAATGCGCGAGATACTTGCGCATCTCCAAGATGGAAGCCGTCCCGACCTACGACACGGCGGGCAGCGTGAAACTGATCAAGGCGATGAGGTCACGGAAGGTGGCCGCGATTGCGAGCAGACGCGCCGCAGAACTGTACTCTATGCGAATCATTGCAGAGGGAATTGAAGACAGTGGCGTGAACTACACGCGCTTCCTGGTTCTGGGGAAGAGAGCTGCTCCTCGATCAGGAGACGACAAGACCTCGATCATCTTCGGCGTTGAACACAAACCCGGATCGCTGTATCGAGCTCTCAAAGCGCTTTCGCGGAGTGGAATCAATCTAACGAAGATCGAATCTAGACCTGTCAAAAACGCACCCTGGCAGTACAACTTCTACGTCGACTTCCATGGTCATATGTGGGACAAGTCATGTCACGAAGCGTTGAGAGATCTACGTGAGCGGTCGACTTTCGTGAAGATACTGGGATCCTACCCAACCGCGACATCCTAGCTGTTACTCAGGACAGGTCCGATCAGGCCAGCTCGTAGCGAATGATCGGCGAGAACGGTCGCCATCATGGCCTCCACAATAGGAATTGCCCTAGGAACGACGCAAGCGTCGAACCTTCCCTTGATCGAGAGTGGTTGCTCGCTCATCGTCTGAATATTGACGGTGGTTTGACGAATCGCTATTGATGATGGCGGCCTAAGGGCGATTCTGCACACTATGGGCTGGCCGTTACTGAGGCCGCCAGTGATGCCTCCGGCATTGTTGGTTGGGCTATGGACTTTTCCCTCACGTACCATCAGAGGATCATTGTACTCTGACCCCCGCATCCTCACGGATTGGAACCCGGCTCCCACCTCAACGGCCTTGACTGAGGGGATTGCAAAGAAGGCCTTGCTTAGATCACCGTCGAGGTTGTCAAAGACGGGTTCTCCCAAACCAACGGGGACTCCAGTGGCGACGGCCTCGATCACGCCCCCGAGCGTATCCCCGCGCGTCTTGGCGTCAGCGATCGCGCTAGCCATCTTTTCCGCTGCTTCAGAATCAGCGCAACTGAGTGCATTGCTACGCACCGCCTTCGCCTCTTCCTCTGGCGGAGCCTTTCTGGCACGTATGCCCCCGATCTCTACGGTGTGAGCGTACACTATCATTCCGATCGTACTGAGGAGTTTCTTCGCAACGGCGCCGGCTGCAACAAATCCAACAGTGATCCTCGCAGAGAACCTGCCGCCACCCCTGTAATCCTCGTGCCCTCCATACTTCAGCCTAGCAACTAGGTCCGCCTGCCCAGGCCTTGGAGTGTACTTCCTCTCCTCGTATCCTTCTGACCGCACGTCCAGATTCGATACAGAAAGATGGATCGGAGCCCCAGTGGTGCGGTTATTGAATACTCCGGATGAGATTTCCACTTGATCGGCTTCTGTTCTCTCAGTGGAGAACGGATCACTACTAGGTCGTCTCCTCTGCAGCTCGCGCTGGATGTCGCTGGCGACAACTTCGAGTCCCGCGGGGCAACCGTCGATAACGATTCCAACTTCTGGGCCATGACTCTCGCCAAAGCTTGTGACTACAAATCGTTTGCCGAAGGAGTTGCCGGTCAAGCCGCTTTCACCCTGGCTCCCAGTGACTGGAGATCAGACCAGAATGACGGATAGGATTTTCCCACACATTCAGCATCAAGTATCGTGACTTCAGTGCCCAGTCCAAGGACGGCGAACGCCATTGCTATCCTGTGATCTCGGTGCGGGTCAATGACCGCCTTGCACGGTTTGCCACCGTTGATAGTGAACGAATCCTCTGATTCCTCGGTTTTGATACCCATCTGCTTGAGTCCGTCGCTCATTGCTTGGACACGGTTCGATTCCTTGATCCTGAGCCTCTGAATGCCTCTGATCGTGCTAATGCCGTGCGCGCTTGCACATAGTACGCATGTGACCGGGAACAGGTCCGGGCAATCTGACACGTCGACCTCCGCTGCGTCTATTTGTGATTTCTCAGCAGTCACTGAATGCGAATCCTGACTCACTCGTGCCTTCACATGCTTGAAGATGTCCAACAGATGGCGATCGGCCTGAAGGCTCTTCTGCTCGAGACGTTGAATACTCACCTTGTCGCCCGCGACTGCTGCTCCTGCCAGCAAGGAAGCTGCGGATGACCAGTCGCCTTCTATTTCCACCTCGGAGGGGCGATATGTCTGACCGCGCACATGGAACTCGGTCAAATCATCAGACGCGTCAACGCGAACGCCGAATCTGTTCTGCATGTCTAGAGTCATTTGGACATAAGATTTCGACTCCAAGCGCCCAACTATGCTGACCTCAACTGATGCGTCCGCCGAAGGCGCCGCCAGCAAGAGAGCCGAGACATATTGAGAGCTGACATTTCCAGGAATTGTGGCAGTTCCCCCCTCGATCGGTCCCTTCACATGAACCGGAGGGTAGCCAAGGTTGGACGTGCAATATGCTCCGAGTGCTCCAAGAGCAAGCGCCAAGTCCTTCACCGGTCTCTTCAGCAGAGAAGGGTCACCGGAGATCTCCGCATCATAAGGAGTGGTCGCACAAATGGCCATCATGAATCGGAGAGTGGTTCCTGATTTCCCGCAGAAGATTACGTCTGATGGTTTCTTCAACTCGCCAGATCGAGAAACGCCGGCAGCTCCAGTGTTCCATTCAGTTGCTACGCCGACCTTTGAGAGTGCGTCGGAAGTTGCGCGTGTGTCGTCGCAGATAAGCGGCGAATGCAACGTGCTTTCACCTTGAGCCAAGGCTGAGCAGAACAGAGCCCTGTGGGTGTAGCTCTTTGATGGTGGCGCCCTCAACGAGCCATCCAGGCTACTGCGGTATATTGTCACTTTCAATGGCGGTAGAACCTCATCCCTCTGCCGTCAGCCTCGGCAAGGATGGGCGACTTCTCGTCTTCGAAACCATTACCTCGCCGTCGTGTCTTCTCAGGACATCCAGGACCGGATCCTTGGATTGGTCACCTACCACGAAGGCATAGGCTGGACCTTTTCCGGAGATCCCCGCCGCCAAAGCGCCCGCTTCTAGGCCCTCTAGGATTACGTCTGCAGAGAGTTTCAGGACATGCGAATACACAAGACCGTTGAGAGTCATCGCGTTCCAACACTCGCCAGCAAGCGCCTGTTCGTAAGCAGTTTCCACCTGCCTCGCAATTGTCTTGATTCTTCCTAGATCAGCATCAATCGTATACGCCTTCGCTCGCGGAACCAGTAACAGGACATGGTGATCCTCGACTGGGTATGTTCGCAGAACCTTCCGAAGGATGTTGTCGGTCACGACAACGTTTCCGTATAGCGACGCCGCGGCGTCATCGAATGCACCGGTCACACTGACGTTTGCTTCCAAGCTTGCATCTGCTACTAGGTTCAGAATCTCGCATGGCTCTAGGCGTTTCTGAAGTGCGGCCAATGTAGCAAGAGTGATTGCATTGCCTGCTACACTGCTGCTCTTCAGACCTCTCGCGATCGGGATGTTAGACTCCGTTTCAACTCTAGCGCCGATTTTCCGTTCTCCGAAACGCTCGAACACTGCTCGAACGCATTTCTCAGTAAGGAGCGTCTTCTCTTTCTCATCGTTGAGGATTCGCGTTTCGATGATCCCGTCGTTAGTCAATTCCACTCTGGCTTTCGTCCAGAGATCAATTCCGAAGGCAGCCCCTTTTCCAGTGGCTATGGCGTTCACTATTGTCACAGCTCCGTATGCTGTTGCTTCTGCGCTCATTTCGTCCGCACCTGCCTTGCCTTGAGAGCTGCCTTGTGCATCACGTCAATCGGAGGGTCTCGGCCGGTCCACAGTTTGAAGGAGAGAGCTGCCTGACCGACTAGCATGTCAAGGCCATCGACGACTCTAGCTCCCGCGGCTTCAGCGTCGCTGAGGAAGTCGCTTTTGTGAATGTAGTTGGCATCGAAAACGATCATTCCCGCTCTGATTAATTCCTCACGGATCAGTGTCGAGGCGAAACGAGGAACTACATCGACAGGCAATGTGTTGATCAGAACGTCGCTTTGACCTACTTCCTTCCGGAGGCTTGCCTTGTCGAGCCCATAGGGTTGACATTTGATGTCACTCCATCGTGCGATCTCGCCCGCCAGCTTTGACCCCTTAGCGCGGGTACGGTTGAGAATTGAGATGCTCTGAGTTGACCTGGAAAGATAGTAGCCGATGGCTCGCGCTGCTCCTCCTGCCCCAAGAATTACCGCTCTTGTACCTGACAGCGATCCGCTTAGCTTCCGCAGCACTTCAAGGGCTGCTTGACCATCTGTGTTGTATCCTCGAAGTCCCCCGCCTGATCTGACTAGGGTATTGACGGCTCCGATCTCGCGAGCGGTCTTCTCGATTGTGTCCAGAAAATGCATCACACTAGTCTTGTGAGGCCTCGTCACATTCAGACCTACTATTCCAAGACCTCTAACGCCTTCTATCGCTCGCGCAAGCTCTCTCCTCCTAACCCGAAATGCAACGTACACGAAATCCATACCCAATGATCTGTATGCTGCGTTGTGAATCGCTGGAGACAGCGAGTGCTCAATAGGGTCCCCAATAACCGCACAAACCTTTGTTCCCCCATCGATCCTGGAGGAGTCCGATGGCATATCCGAGATCTTCGGGAGTCCGTTCAAGCCACTCCGAGCTCCTTGTACAGAGTTTGCAGTTCATCTATCGGGATCTGGCCTGCTGCAGTTTCTCGGCCGGCGTGGAATGAGGCGAACGTGAAATAGGCTCCGAGAATTGGAGACAGAACTCTTGACGAGATTCCGAGCCTTCCCATGAGAAAACAGACGAGCTTTGTCTTTCTCGCATGCTTGTCGACGAACTTCAGACACCGCAGATTGTCGCGATAGCTCTTTGCGGTGCCAACTATCTTGCAGATATCCGCGCCCGCGCGCTTCTCGCTCGCAACTATGGATGCAAGTGTCGCCTCTGCCGGAGTGAGCTTTTCGTTGTGGTATGAGACGATTACTCTTGCTCCATGCTGCTTGAATTGGCGAACTGTCGTGCGAACGTCCTTTGTGTTGAGTTCTATGTCCACATAGTCGAATCCTTCTTGGGCCGCGAGCGTCAGTGTCTCCCGCCTCATCTCTTCTATTCCAGAGAACTGGCCACCTTGGCTTGTACTTCGATTTGTGGCGATCAAAGGACGTTGGGTAGCATCTCTAATTTCGGAAAATGAGACCGCCGATTTCATTGAGTCGAATCGTATCTCGATGAGATCTGGATGATGTCGCTCCAATACCCGAATGGATCTGACCGTTCTCTTGACGGTTTCTTCCATCACTGGGACACAGATCATCGGTCGCATCGATGCTCTCCCTTATTGGAATCGATCATTCGTCTCAGAACGTCAAGAACGACATCAGTCGGAACCTGATCCGTCAGAAATACCTCGCCTATGGTCTTGGGCAGTACCCATCTGACGCGCCCAGCCAGCCTCTTCTTGTCGCTATTCAGCTGGTGGACAATCTCATTAGGATTGGTCGGACAGTCTATCGATGTTGGGAGCGCCGCCATCTTGAGTACACGTTCCTGGTTCTCGGCCATCTTCTGCCCTGTGGCACCTACCTCACAAGATATTCTGGCAACGCCGGTCATGCCGATTGCAACTGCCTCACCATGCGTGTAGTAGGCGTAATTGGTCAGGGCTTCCAGTGCGTGTCCGACCGTGTGGCCATAGTTCAGGATCGATCTGACGCCGTGCTCCCTCTCGTCTTCTTCCACGATCCTAGCTTTGATCGAACAGCATCGAGACACAATGTCGATCAACGTTTCAGTCGAAGCTTTGGAGAACGAGCTGACTGTAGTTTCCAGAATGTGAAAGAGTTCCGGGTCAGCAATAATCGCGTACTTTACGACCTCAGCTAGACCAGAGCGAATCTCTCTTGCTGGGAGAGTCCGCAGGGTTGAGACATCAGTCCAGACAAGCGCCGGCTGGTGAAAGGCGCCAACGAGATTCTTGCCTTTCGGGTGATTTACTCCGGTCTTGCCTCCGATGCTACTATCCACTTGGGCAAGCAGTGTCGTAGGTACTTGGATGAACCTTATTCCCCGCATGAATGTGGCTGCTACGAATCCTGCAACGTCACCGATTACGCCTCCGCCGACCGCGACTATCCCAGAACTCCTGTCAAACTCGTTCTCCACCAGATTGTCGTAGACCGAGTTTACCGTCTGGAGTGACTTGGATTCCTCCTCATCATTCATGATCGCGACAGACACGTCAAAACCAGTGGACGCCAAAGAATCATGCACAACTTTCCCATAGCTGGGCCAGAGTGCTGCACTTGTGACGATCAATTCCTTGGATCCTAGCCCAATTCTCTTCGCAGTGTCCCCGAGCGTGCCTAAGATTCTGTCTCCTATCATAATCTCGTAGGAGCGTTCGCCGAGCGATACTGAGATTCTGTTCAAGAGGACAGATCCCCTAGAGGATTCCGCGACCGACTGCCTTGGCGACGGCTTCAAGCTCTTCCATCAGACTCGCGAACTCTCTCAAGTCCAATTGTTGTTGGGAGTCGGAAAGGGCAGTCTCAGGGGTAGGATGGGTCTCAATCATGAGACCGTCAGCTCCCGCAGCGATGGCCGCCTTGGCCATAGGCGCTATGAGGAGTCTGCTCCCAGTAGCGTGGCTTGGGTCAACGAGGATAGGGAGATGCGTCGTATTCCTCAAGACCGGCACTGCTGCAAGATCCAGCGTGTTACGTGTCGCTTTTTCGAATGTGCGGATTCCGCGTTCGCAAAGAACGACATTCGGGTTTCCCTCTAGGAGAACGTACTCTGCGGCCTGTAACCATTCGTCGATTGTAGTCATCATTCCACGTTTGAGGAGGACTGGAAGTCTCGATCTTCCGACAGCCCTGAGCAAAGCAAAATTCTGAACGTTTCTTGCTCCAATTTGGAGCATGTCAGCGTACTTGGCGACAAGACCCACTCGCTCGGGCTCGAGCACCTCAGTCACCACCGGCAGGCCCGTCTCTTCACGCGCTTCCGCCAGCAGTCTGAGACCCGCTTCCCCGAGTCCCTGAAACTCGTAAGGTGAGGTTCGCGGTTTGTAAGCGCCTCCTCGCAATAGCGTAACTCCTAATCGTTTAACAGCATGTGCAACTTCCAGTAGCTGCTCGCGTCCTTCAACCGAACATGGGCCAGCTACGACTACGACCTTCTTCGCTCCAAAACGCGCTTCTCCAACTTCAACTATCGATGTCTCGTTCTGGAACTCTCTGCTGGCCAACTGAGCTTTTGAAGATGGGAGAACGATTCTTTCAGCAATCCCTGATTCCTTGAGCTCATTCACATCTGTTGAAGCCGGATTGTGTTGCGTCACGAGCAGAGTCTGGTCGTTCCAAGGTACGGACCTTGCCTCCAGTCCCTTCTTGCGTAGGAAGTCGACCGCTTGGGCGACTTTTTGACTGTTCGGGCTTTTCGGGATTACCGCTATCAAGCGACCCTGCCTCCTTTCACGGCTGAGTTCTCCTTCAGTTTCATGACTTTCTTTGCCGCGTCTGCAATGTGATGGGCCGTAAGTCCGTGAATCTCCATGAGTTCGCGTAGATCTCCGGACTCCCCAAACCTATCATGGATCCCAACCATCTCAATTGGGACGGGTTTGTCTCTGCAAACGATTTCGGCCACAGTGCTGCCCAGGCCGCCGAGGATGTTGTGGTCCTCAACGGTGACAATTGCACCAGTCACTCCTGCAATTTCGTCAATCATTCGCACGTCAGCAGGCTTGACGGTGTGCATGTCGACTACGGATGCGCTGATTCCCTCTTTCTTCAACAATGCTTCGGCCTCGATCGCCTCCGGGACGAGGAATCCGGCGGCAATAATCCCGACATCCGGTCCATCGCTGACGCGTCTGGCCTTTCCGACCTGAAATCCGTCCCTATCATCAAAGATCTCCGGTATCTCGCCTCTGCCGAGTCTGATGTAGAATGGCCCAGTCGTCTCGACGGCGGCGCGTACAACGCTTCTCATCTCTGATAGGTCAGCGGGAAGCACCAGCGTTGTCCCGGGGATGGTTCTGATGAGTGCGATATCTTCGAAGCATTGATGTGAGGAGCCATCAGCCGACGGTGAGATGCCTGAGTGTGTGGCGATCATCTTGACGTTCAGGCCATCACGAGCGACGCTGTTTCTGATCTGTTCCCATGCACGCCCAGCTAGGAATATTGCGTATGTGCTGACGACAGGTGTTTTTCCCGCCGAGGCGAGACCGGCAGCAGTTCCCATTAGGTCTTGTTCGCTAATTCCAAGATTGAAATAGCGTTCTGCGAATGTCTCGAAGGCGCTGACTCCGGTGGATTTTCCGAGGTCTCCTGTGATGACGACGAGATTCTTATGCTCTTTGCCGAGTTCTACGAGAATCTTGCCGAGTTCCTTTCTCAATGATGGCATTGTGGTGCCTCTCTCAGTATACTGCCTTCATTAGATGTGGGCTAGGGTTGGCAAAGCTCGTCCATTGCCCAGTCTAGATCTTCTTCGCTGAAGGAAGCGTTGTGAGAGTTCGCGTCTCCCTCCAGGAAGGATAGCCCCTTGCCCTTGACGGTTCGTGCGATAATCACGGTTGGACGATCAGTGGTCCATTCTGCCACGTCAAATGAATGATGAATCTGTATGAAGTTGTGACCATCGATCTCAAGGACTTGCCACCCGAACGATCGCCACTTCCTGTCAAGAGGCTCTTTCTTCTTGATCCTCTCCGTTGCATCATCTGATTGGACACCGTTTCGGTCAATGATTGCTGTGACGTTCGAAAGGCCTAGATGACTCGCAGTCATCGCTGCCTCCCAGACCTGTCCTTCATCGCATTCGCCATCACCCATGAGAGCGAACACTCGATAGTTCTTACCATCCAGTCTTGCAGCGAGAGCCATTCCGTTAGCGATCGAGAGCCCCTGCCCGAGCGATCCTGTAGAGATGTCAACCCCCGGAGTGACTCGTGCAGGATGCCCTTGCAGTATGCTCCCAGTCTTCCGAAGAGAGAGAAGCGTTTCCTGATCGAAGTATCCGGCATGCGCCAATGTTGCATACAGAGCGGGAGCTGCGTGGCCCTTACAGAGCACCAGCCTGTCGCGATCTGACCAAGTTGGATCTTCAGACCTGTGATTCATGCGATCAAAATACAGTGACACCAAGATCTCCACGCAGGACAAAGAAGGTCCCAGGTGTCCCGTTCTAGCACTGGCTATCATTGCAACAATATCTCGCCTGACTTGTTGAGCGATCTCGGTTAGGGATCGAAGTCCGTCCTTTGAGAACTCGAGACTTGCAGACAATCCATTTTGCTTAGTATCTCTCACAAAACCACCCTCGCAGCTCGTCCAGATTTGATGGGCGAGCTAGTATCGATAATAGAAGGCAAAGCCCGCTACACGCGCAAAGAATGCAGACGCCGCATCTGTTCGCATGAGCTCCGCCCTCAGTCCTAAGTTGTTCGGGTAGACGAGCGTTCACGTACTTAAAGCCAAGTATCGTGATCCGATATGTGGCCTTCAGAGAACGCTCTTTCCTGTAGATCTCCGGGAGGGTTGCCACAGTTTATGAACAAGAAGTCCATAGGACGCGGCAAGTCGATTGACGTTGGCGTGGATCAAGACGATTTCTGAGGACAAAGCAACTGGCGACTTGAAACGCACATACGAAGAAGTATTGCGATCACGTGGTAAGATCTCAAACATCATGCGCGTCCAAAGCCTGAATCCCAACGCGTTGAAAGCCTTTCTTGAACTCTACGTGAACCTGATGTACGGCAAGTCAGGCTTGAGCAGAAGCGAACGCGAAATGATCGCAACCGCAATCTCCGCGCACAATCGTTGCGATTACTGTGTATCACACCATGGTGAGGCGCTGAGGTTCTACGTGAAGGATGGTGATCAACTGGAAGCTTTCAAACGTGGCCAGCTGCCCGAGAAAACCGAGATGAGAACCAAAGCTCTGATCGACTACGCGCTAAGGCTGACCGTGGAACCCAGCTCAGTCGTGAACGGGGATCTGGAGGCACTGCACAGGGTTGGACTCAACGACTCCGAGATCCTCGACCTGGTCCTACTCACAGCATACATGAACTACGTCAACCGCGTAGCCAAGGGATTGGGCGTCGAGCACAACGAACAGGAAGCTCGAGGATACAAGTACTAAGCTACAAAATCTTTTTCATACTCATCCGTTTTCATCAACGGCAGGGCCCGTAGCTCAGTCAGATCCCAGAGTCTGGATCCTGAAAAGGTAGAGCACCGGAGAAGCATATTCGGTGAAGCTTTTACCTG
>Ga0315289_10005297_pt1 | contig 19081 bp, 18 predicted proteins | sample YL17G11_40_MG_FD_203452 | JGI IMG/M metagenome (GOLD analysis project Ga0315289, IMG submission 203452) | Sediment microbial communities from Yellowstone Lake, YNP, Wyoming, USA - YL17G11_40 | ecosystem: Environmental > Aquatic > Freshwater > Lake > Sediment | place: USA: Wyoming | collected...
CGCTGACGCGGCGTTCCTCCTGCTCGATCCACTCGGCATAGACCTGCTCGATGGCCGCCCGCATGTAGGCGTTCAGCCTGCCAAGAAGCTCCCGGCCGGAAACGCTCCCGGCGGCGTCCGCTGCCCTTTCCAGCCCGCGTAGCAGATCGGGCCTCACTCGTTCCTGGAGGCTCCTGAGATCGGCATTGATGACCTCGTCGACCATGCGTTCGCCCGCCGCTCTGAGCAGGTGTCGGTTGTCATCTCGCGCCTGGCGCATCTGCTTGAGATAGGCCTCGAACTGCAGACTCTTCTGCTCCAGCTCCTCCAACGGCATGGCCAGTGCGGCTCTCTCCATGGCGATGGCCGCCATCTGCTGCCGGGCCAGGCGTTCGGCCGTTCGCAGCCCGGCCGCAACCGCCACCTCCACCTTCTCCGAGCGGACGAAATCCGACAGCGCCGCTTCCAGTTCGGTGAGGCCGCTTTCCCGGAGTCGCTGGTCATCGCCGGCGAGCTTCGCCTCCAGCGCCGCTCGCGCTGACAGCGAGTACATCTCGATGCTGTCCTCGCCAGCCGCGGCCGCCAACTGAGCGCGGGAGAACTCCAGTGATTCATGCCTCTCGGCGGCCATCACCTGGTCGACCTTGTTCTGCACGAAGAACACCCGCTGCACTTCCTGGTGGAGATGTTCGAGGAACCGAAGCTCGGCCTCGCTTACCGGGGGGTCGGCGGTAACGAGGAAGATGGCGCCGTCCACATGGGGGATGAATGCATAGGCGGTCTCGGTATTGTGCACGTGCACCGACCCCACACCCGGCGTGTCAATGATGCGAAGCCCACTGCTCAGGAACTCGGACGGAAGCTGGATCACGGCCACCGCCACCCCCAGGCGGTTCGACGGATTGCCGCGCTCGGTCACGTAGTCGGGAAGCTCCGAGGTCTTGATCCCCCGGCTCGACCCGTCGAGGAAGTGTACAGAGACCTTCTCCTGGGGGCCGTGCTCGACGATGGTCACCACCGAGGTCAGGGGCACGACAGCCGCGGGAAGGATGTCTCTGCCCAGCAGGGCGTTGATGAGGGTGGTCTTGCCTCGCTTGAACTGGCCTACCACGGCGAGATTGAAGGTATCCGCGCGCAGCCTGCCGGCAAGCGCCCGGGCGCGCTCAGCCGTCGCGTGGTCACTCCGTTCATCGGCCAAGCGTCCCAGTTGTTCCAGCGCGATGACCACGCGGCGACGCGAGTCGCTCTGCTCTGCTGTCGTTGCCTTCATCTTCCTACCTGACGACGAGCACGCTGCACGGGGCGAGACGGGCAGCGTCCGTGCTCCATCGCCCTGCAGAAGTCTACTGGTGCGGCTTCTCTCCTTTGAGCTTCCCGGTCGCTCTCATCCAGGCGTCGCGCTCCGCTCCCCAGGGCTCCTCCCGGAAACGGTAGTCGTTCTTCCGGATGATCTCCGAGAGCTCGCCCAGCAGGCGGTTGAGCTTCTCGGACTCAGCCTCGACCAGGAAACAATAGGCCTGGCGCGGCGCGCTTCTCAGCGCCCTCTCCAAGTGCGGCAGGCAGAGACCCGATGAGCCCGTGTATTCACCTCGCAGCTCGCCCGCCTCCAAGTGCTCGAGAAGCGTCTCCAGGAACCGCTGCTCGGCCTCATCTCGCTGTGCGCAGGCCGGACACTTCCTCTGCGGCGCGAGTCTTCGTCGCTTCGATTCGCTGCCAGGCCGCTGCAGCTTGACGACCTCCTGGGTGAGCAGGTCGCGCCAGAGAATCGCGACGCCCATCGGGCTGCCCATTGACTGCACCTGCCAGGAGTGCTCCCGACAGAACCCTCGGGCGGCTCGCAGCTCCTCCCGCACCCCGGGGTCGTTCACAAACTCCCACAGCAGGGATCCCAGATACCGCCTCACGGCGTATTCAGCCAAGCGGCAGATGCAGCATCCGCTCTGCGCGAGCGCCTCACTCACGTCGTGGTACGTCATGTGCTTGCTGGGTTGGCCGCTCGCCATCGCTTCCACCGGCCCAGAAACGCAGAAAGCTCCTGACTCACGCACCCAACTGGTGCGGATCAGGAGCCATTAGCCTTGACGGCTGTTCAGGTCAGGGACCTGACCTTGGCGGCCTCCATCGCCATGCTCAATATACCCTATCCCGACTCCGCCGGTCAACAGACTGAGGACGTCCTGGCAGCCGGCAGAGACAGTGTTTGTCATAAGCGGAATCGGTCCCCCAGGTAGAACCGCCTGGCCAAGGGACTGGCAGCGATCTGCGCTGGTGTGCCCTGGACCAGCACTCTGCCCTCATACATGACATAGGCCCGGTCCGTGATGCGGAGCGTATCCCAGACGTTGTGATCGGTGAGGATCACCCCGATGCCTCTGCCTATCAGCCCCGAGATGATCTCCTGAATTTCAACCACTGTGATCGGGTCTACGCCAAGGAAAGGCTCATCGAGGAGCAGGTAGCGCGGTCTTGAGCACAGGGCGCGGGCGACCTCGACCCGGCGCCTCTCTCCTCCCGAGATCTGGTTGCCCTTGTAGCCGCGAATGCGCTCGATAGCGAACTCGGCGAGCAACTGCTCAACGCGTTGGCTCTGTTCCCGTCGGCTGAGGCCAACCATCTCCAGTATTGCGAGCAGATTCTGCTCCACCGTCATCTTGCGGAAGATGGATGCCTCTTGTGGCAAGTAGCCCAGCCCCAACCGCGACCGTCGGTGCATGGCGAGCGCAGTGATATCGCGACCGTCCAGGTACACGCGCCCGGCGTCCGCACTTACCAGCCCGGTAAGCAGGTAGAAGGTGGTGGTCTTGCCCGCCCCATTGGGGCCGAGCAGCCCGACCACTTCTCCCGGACGAACCGAGATGTCGACCCCGTCGACCACTCGCCGTTTGCCGTAGACCCGCACCAAGCCCTGTCCGTGCAGTCCTGTCCCGATTGGACGGGCTGGTCCCGCTTGCGATGTCTCCTCTTCGGCCGCCCGCATGGCCGCCTGATCTGGCGCGAGTGGCTCTTCGCGGCGGCTGATACGCTCAGAAGTCACCGACATCTCGTTCCATGCGGCGCTCGTGGCAGGTATCGTTGACCAGCAGGACGGCCTTCTGATCCCCGTCGCACTCAACGATGTTCAGGCAGCCTGTGTCCTGGCGAATGCGCCAGAAGGCGTCATCGCCCAGGCCGAAGAAGGCGCACAGTAGGACCTTGTTAACCACGCGGTGCGCGACCACTGCGACCGTATTGCCGCTGTGCCGCGTGACGATGTCGTTGAGCGCGGCCATCACCCTCTCACGGACTTCGGCGAGAGTCTCGCCATCGGGCAGTCTGACCAGGTGTGGCTGCGACTGCCAGCGCAGATACAGCTCACCTTCCTCCCGCTTCACGTCTTCGTGTGACCGCCCCTCCCAGGCCCCGAAGTCTACGTCAGTCAGGCCTTCGACCCGATGAGGCTGGAGGCCGTGCGGTCTTGCCACGTGTTCGGCGGTAACCAGAGCTCTGGCCAGCGGACTCGAGTACACTGCGGCGATCGGCTCGTGCGCCAGTCTCTCGGCGAGCGCTGTCGCTTGCTCAATGCCGACATTGCTCAGTGCGATGTCCGCTCGGCCTCGGAAGACCTGCTGGCGGTTCCACTCGGTTTGGCCGTGTCGGATCAGCAGTATCCGTGTCATGGCGCCTCCTCTGGGCTACCGGACCGAGCATCATCGGCCGGCTTCGCGTGAATCGCCAACAGCAGGCGCCGCCGGTGGGCGTCTTTCAGGTCGGACAGCCTCACTACCACCGCGTCTGCGCCTTCCTCGGCGTAGCGGACGGCGCGCAGCAGATTCCTGAGCGCGGGCAGACGGAGGTCCGGCAGCGCACCCAGGATGGCGATACGAAGCGCCTGCTCTTGCTCAGCCACCTCGGGTGAGACCGAAGGGTCAGGCGTCGGATTGCGCAGTCGCGGCCTTCGCATATCGGGCCTCCTGCCTAACGCCCGTTCTCTGACTCCGGCACCCAGACGTTGCCCAGGTAGATCGCACCGTCCGGGAATCCCTGAGCCGCGCCGTCACAGATGCGGCGAGCGACCGGCGGGTAGAAGACCGGCATATTGTCGAGCGGGAACCAGTGCGGCTCGTCCAGGTATTCGCCGAGCGTCTTTCTCGGAGTCACGCCGAAGTCGCCCCCCGTGATCTCCGCTAGGAAGATCAGGTTCACCGTATGCTTGCGCCGATCCGGCGAGATCACATCGGCGACATAGAGGAGCTTGCCCAACTGCATCTCAAGCCCCGTTTCCTCGAGCAGCTCGCGGCGCACACAGTCAGACAGCGTCTCTCCTTCTTGCACTGCGCCGCCAGGCAGCGCCCAGCGGAACAAGCCCCGCCTCCTGTGCTTCATGAGGAGGATCTCATTATCGCGGAGGATGACCGTCACCACGCGCACGTTCATATTGGAGACTCCTCTAGCGGACCGTATGGAGAATGGCGGCGCCGATCAACATCAGCACAGCCGCATAGCCAAACCCGGCGACCGGCGATATCCCGGTCCACAGCAGCCCGACGGCAGCGCTCGCCACGAAGTCGCCAACACCGTTCACCGTGGCGAGCAGCCCATAGGCCGTGCCCCGCACCTCCGGGGAGATATAGTCGGCCGTCATCACCCCCTCCAGCGCGTCCTCGGCGGCGATGTAGACCCCGGCAAGTGCGAACAGCGCCAGCAGATAGGCCATGCTGTGCAGCGAGAACACGAATGCGAACATGAATCCCGCCGCGACTACAGCGCCGACTACATAGCCCGCGACCAGCAGTCCGCGCCGTCCTACGCGGTCGCTGAGCGCGCCGATGGGGAAGGAGGCGCCGGCGTAAGCGACGTTGCGGAGCATGTACAACAGTCCGGCGATCTGTGCCGCGTGCACCACACCATGCCCTGGGGTCAGAAGCTGCGTCGCGGCCAGGATCATCAGCGTCGGGGCGAAGTCGGCCAGTCCGAAGACGCCTACGCCAACCAGTAGCCTGCGGTAGGATGAGGGTAGTGATCTGAGGGCGCCCCAGAACCGGAGCTCATGGTCTGGCGCCCTCCGGCGTTCGGACACCAGGGTGGCAAATGCCACCGCGGAACCGACTCCTGGGATGAGTGTGAGCCAGAAGATCAACCGAAACGGGGCCGAGGGATTGCCAGCGGCATGAGGTTGCAGCCATGCCAGCAATGCCACCGCAATCGCCGGGCCGACGATGGCCCCCAACGTGTCCCCCGCCCGATGAAACCCGAAGGCCCGCCCGCGACTCTCGGCCGGCACTGACTCGGCGAGGATGGCGTCTCGCAGGGGACCCCGTACGCCGCGTCCCAGCCAGGCCACGGTGCGCCCCACCAGCACCAGTGGCCAGGCATAGGCGAACGCGAAAAGCGCCTTGGCGACGCCGGTGACGAAGTAACCGCCGACGGTGATCGCTTTACGATGCCCGATACGATCGCTGTACCATCCGGCGGCCAACTTCACGAAACTGGAGGCAGCGTCCGCCACGCCCTCAATCAGGCCGAGCGCGGCCGCCGGCGCCCCGATCACGGCCAAGAAGCCTGGCAGAACAGCCGTCGCCATCTCATGGCTCGCATCGGAGAGGAAACTCGTCAGGCCCATCCCGACGACGTTGCGGTTCAGCCATTTCTGCGGCTGCACTCCTGCCGGCCTACCGTGCCTCTCCATCACGCCTTACCTCCCGCGCGCTATGGCGCTCTATATCGGCGGATTCCCGAACACGGCGCTCTTCCCAAGTTCCTGCTCGATTCCCAGCAGGCGGTTGTACTTGGCGACACGTTCACTGCGACAGGCCGACCCGGTCTTGATCTGGCCGCCGCCCATGGCCACTGCGAAGTCGGCCAGGAAGGTGTCCTCGGTTTCGCCAGACCTATGGGAAATGACGAACCCCCATCCGGCCTTCCGGCACAAGGAGATGGCCTCCATCGTCTCCGTGACTGTCCCGATCTGGTTGAGCTTGATCAGGACGGCGTTGGTGCTTCTCTCCGCGATGCCGCGGGAGATGAACCTGGTGTTCGTGACGTACAGGTCATCGCCCACGATCTGCACGCGATCACCCACCGCCCTGGTCTGCTCCGAGAATCCCTGCCAGTCGTCTTCGGCCAACCCATCCTCTATGGAGACTATCGGGAAGCGCTCAATCCAGTCCCGGTAGATCCCTGTCATCTCGGTGCTGGTCTTCGTGCCTCCTCCTGACTTCGACAGGCTATAGGCGCCTTTGTCGAAGAACGAGCTGGCCGCTGGGTCGAGGGCTATGGCCACGTCTCTGCCGGGAACGTACCGGGCGGCCTGGATTGCCTCCACGATGACTTCGCACGCCTCTTCATTGCTCTTCAGGTTCGGTGCAAATCCGCCTTCGTCTCCCACCGCAGTGGCATAGCTCTTCTTGCTGAGGATGGACTTCAGCGCGTGGAAGGTCTCGGCCCCGTAGCGGAGTGCTTCGGCAAAGGTGGGAGCGCCGATCGGCATGACCATGAACTCCTGGAAGTCAACGCTGTTGTCGGCGTGCTTGCCCCCGTTCAGAATATTCATCATGGGGACCGGAAGACGAGTGGCCCCGCAGCCGCCCAGGTACTGGTAGAGGGGCAGTCGGCAGACCTGCGCGGCAGCCCGCGCGACCGCCATTGACACTCCCAGAATGGCATTCGCCCCGAGCTTGGCCTTGTTCGGCGTTCCGTCGAGTTCGATCATCAGGCGATCAACCTCGGCCTGCCTCGTCGGGTCGCACCCGACCAGCTTCGGCGCGATGACATGGCCCACGTTGGCAACTGCTTTCAATACGCCCTTGCCACCATAGCGCTTGGTATCACCGTCCCGCAGTTCAACTGCTTCATTCTCGCCGGTTGAGGCGCCCGAGGGCACGGCGGCTGACCCGCGGATACCGTCGTCCAGACCCACCGTTACTTCGAGCGTCGGGTTGCCCCGCGAGTCGAGCACCTCCAGCGCCGTCACCGACTCGATCACAGACCGCATCTCTGCCTCCTTCTCAGTGGTTCTCCGCACGGTCGCGGCACGACATCGTCAGCGCGCCTCTCGCTTTTTCGTCACCGCAATCAGCCGCTCCAGACTCAGCTCGGTGGGCCAATGCCCTGCCAGCTTGCGCGCGGCTCGCGCCCAGGCGTCGATCTCATCACCAAATGGCTCCTGGTGGTAGCGATGCTCGTGCTTTCGCGCGTAGTCGACTACCTCCGCGGCCAGCAAGCGCCATTTGGGCCGTTCCAAGTCGAGTAGCTCCGCTGCCTGCTCAGGGCTGGCACACCGGCGCAGACAGCCGATCAGATGGCGGTAGCACAGCCCCTCTGAGTTCTCATATAGCTGCTTCAGCTCTGGCCCCAGTTCGGGATCGAACAGCGTCTCCACGAGAAACCCGGCCTCCGCGTCTTCCCGCTGCGCCTCCGAGTCGCAGGCTGGACACTGGCTGCGCGGGAGGAACGAATCCACGACGCGCCGCACGTTCTGGCGCCTCCTGCGAGCACTCGGCGGCGAGACAGACTTCCGCACCTCACGGCGCGCCTCGTCCAGTCGACGTTGGACTGCTTCGAGGAGGCTTTCGTAGACCGTGGCCGACCCCAAGTGGTCTGGGTGCTGCTCGCGCTCGACGGTGAGGAGCAGGAGGGTGTGGCGGGGACACCAGCCGTTGCTCTCTATGAGCCTCACCCGCATCTCCGGGTCGAGTACGCCCTCGTCGAGGAAGTAGGAGAAGCCGCGCCGGGTCCCGTCAGCAAGGATGTTGCAGATCGGACACCCCGGCTGTTCCAGGCCCTGCCTTAGAGTGATCCAGATCAAGCCCTTGTTCATGGCGGTCTCAAGGCAAATGGCTCCTGACCCGCGCAATCGCGGAGCAGGAGCCATTAGCCCGGCGGGCTGTTCAGGCCGGCACTTCCAGCCTGGGCGGCCTCCATCGCCCGCGTGCATACTAGACCAGACCTGCGGCCGCGTCAAGGTTGGTTCGCATGGCACGGCAAACGGCGGAGGTTGCGTCAGCTACGATATCGCCCGTCTGCGGCGATCCGAACTGGTTTCGGTCCCACGTGTCCTAGAGCAAACGTTCCCAGGATCGAACTCCCAGACCTCGTCCACATCTGGAGACAGTTCGATCCTGAGTAACGCTTCCTCCACCATCTTCACCAGGTGGAACCGTCTCTCTACGTTCTGAAGCGCTCTCAACCGAGGGCGCTTCTGCGCTTCTCCTGGCGTCTGTGGCGCAATCCTGGGCGTTTTGACATTTCGGAAAGCTGTGGACGGATTCACCCGTCGGAAGCCGTTTTCGGCCTCAAAATGCCCCTTTCGCTCTCTCTTTCTCCAAAAGCTGTGGACGACCACAATCCGTCCACAGTTAGAGAAAACAAGGAAATTGCTTGCTCTTTTCAGGGTCGGTTTTCGGGTTCGAAAACGCGAATCCGGTGAGGAAAAACGGGGTTCGAAACGATCGCCAGTGTCTTTCTCGGCTCCGGGATGCTTGCCAGCCTGAGACGCAAGCTGGTAATCTGGCGGCAGTTTGAGGCTCTGCTGTGTTGATCTGTTCAGCCAACGACGGCATCGAGATGCACCTTCTCGAGGAGCGCCACGCCGAGGAACTCCTTGGGCTAGCGGAGGGCTGGGAGCATCGGCCTCACGTGAACGAGTGGCTCTTCCCTGGCACCTCCCCTGACGCGGCGCGTGCATTCATCCGGGGTCACCTTGAGCGTTTCAGTCGGGGGAGAGGATTCGCCGCCGGGATTTGGCTTGAGGAGCACCTAGTCGGAGTTATCTGTCTCAACATTGGTGGAGTACTCGGGGTAGATGTCCCTCGTCCAGTTACCGCGAGCATCGACTACGCGCTTACGCCGGCGGCCCGCGGGAAGGGAATCATGACGAAGGCTTGCGCGGCGGTGATCGGCTATGCCTTTGGGGGCTATCCACTGAACCGGATCGAAATCACTCCGGACGTGGCGAACCCGAAGAGCTGTGCTATTCCTGAGCGGCTAGGATTCACGAGGGAGGGCATCCTGCGGCAGATGGTCTCTTACGGGGACTTCTTTGGGGATATCGCGGTCTATTCCCTCTTGCGCAGCGAGTGGGAAGGAAGGCGCCGGCGGAACACGGGAGTTGAACGTGACGATTCGTAGGCTGCGTGAAGGCGATGAGGACGCTGCGGTCCGCGTCGTCGAGGAGGTGAAGTTCCGCATGGACGAAATCGTCGGGCGCTCCGTGGACCCGGCATACATGCGCGGCTTCTTGGCCGACGACCGGCATTACCTTGTCGCGGCCTATGTCGAGGATGAGCCGGTCGGCATGCTCTTGGGATATCGACTCTCACGCCTTGACGGGAGGCCGCCCATGATGTTCGTCTGGGAGTTGGGCGTCGTAGAGCACCACCGCAGGCGCGGCATTGGGCGCGCACTTGTGGAGGAGGCAAAGCGCCTCGGCAATGAAGACGGGTGCCGGAGCATGCTCATCCCAACGGAGACCTCGAACGAGGCGGCGATGGCCCTCTATCGCTCTGCTGGCGGTGAGCAGGAAGGCACGGACGGCACTGAGTTCTGGTGGGAGTGGTAGCAAGCAGCCGAATTCAGTGTAGCTTCCCGATTCGGCTGAACACATTGTCTCAGAACAAAGGTCAGTGACATGCGCATCCGTCCCTACCAACCCGGCGACGTACCTGAGTGGCTCCGCATGCGAATCGCGCTGTGGCCGGACCATTCGGCGGAGGAACTCCAGGTGGAGATGGAGCGCACACTCGCGAATCCGCAACGCGACGCGGTCTTCGTCGCCGAGAGGCCCGACGGCGGCCTCTGTGGATTCGCAGAGGTATCTCTGAGGGAGAGCGCGTCGGGCTGCAGTACGCACCCAGTCGGCTACCTAGAGGGGTGGTATGTTGACGCCGACTGTCGCCAGCAGGGGATCGGGGCGCAACTCGTCGCGGCCGGTGAGGCCTGGGCGCGGGAGCGCGGCTGCCAAGAGATGGCCTCCGATGCCTATAGCGACAACACCGTGAGCCGACGCGCTCATGCCGCACTGGGCTTCGAGGAAGTGGAAGTCCTGGTGCACTTCCGCAAGCGGCTTGCAGGCAGCCCTGAAGGCGGTCCGGTATCTCATGCCGACGCCACTCCGGTCTTTCGCCTGACCGAGGCTGGCATGGAAGCAATAGTCAGACGGGCGACGGCGGCCGACGATCAGGTGGTCAGCGACATCATATGCGAAGGATACCGGTTCCTTGCGGGACCGGACGGCATCACGGACGAACAACTTGCCGGCCTGGTTCGCGCGCATTCGGTAGCGCGAGCGGCCGAGATCCGAGCGCTCTGGGAGTGCTTTGTCGCGGAGGAGGACGGCCACGTCGTCGGCATGATCGCCTTCTCCGAGGATGAAATCCAGAACCTGTGGGTGCGTCCACACTTCCACCGGCGCGGCGTTGGCTCAGCCCTCTTCAGGGTCGCCGAGGCGGCGATCCAGGAGACCGGTCAGCCTCGGATGCGCGTGCACACTACTGGCTACGGTAGCCCCTTTTATGAGGCGATGGGCATGACGGTCGTCGGCAAGAGGAAGATTGACATTGGGCCCATGGTGGGAGGCGAGACCACTGTCTTGGAGAAGACCCTGAAACCACGCACCCGGTAGCCCCTTCCGTCGGAATGTGCAGAATCCAGTATCTATGCGGGTTGCTCGACCCGCGAGTTCCTTGGGGTTCGATTCGGACACGCCCAGAGGAAGAGCTCCTGGCATCGAGATTTGTGAGCTCAAGCACAAGGTCGGGCAGTGCAGGGCCAGAGCCCTTTCGCCAACTGACGCGCGGTTCACCTGACTACAGCGATGAACGCCACGTCATCATCAACGAAGGACCGTATTGACGCGCTCTTCCTCGTAGCGTCACGAAGCAATCCCTCGGCTTTGAGCCACCACTTAGCGCCTGTCCTGGTGAACCTGGGCTTGTGCTGATAGATGAGGAGCACGTCCCCCTGGACCAGGCATTCGTGAACGGTGCTCAGCTCCTTGACTCCCACATGCTCTGGACTCGGGTATCGTTCGGTGGTGATGCCCGTATCCGGGTCCAACAGGACAAGCTTGGGATCACTGAGCGCCGCCAGCCTCGCGAGCACTCCGCGGAAGTAGGCAGCCCGATAGGGGCCGAAACCCTCACCCCAGAAGCCCTCTCCCACCACATCCACTCGGAAACTGAAGTTGCAGTGCGCTGGAAGACTGCTGACCCTTCGGAGGTCGCGAACGCCGATCTGTCGTTCTCTATCGAAGAATGCCTTGACTCGCGGATGGCAGTAGAGAGGATCGTGGCGCGTCGAGCCCTGAGTGTCAGGCCTATCTGGGCGAAGCATCGCGACTTGCAGTACGTTCCTGACTTGGTGACCGGCAGCCAATTGGGCGATCACGCTCCACTTGCTTACGTCCCGTGAGTCACCATAGAACTGTTCCCTCATCGTTGCCATGTGCTCCTTGCACAAGCCAGCAGGCCATTGCGTATGCGCACTGCTCAGCGCCTGCCATATCCGGTCTCCCTGCTGGCCAGGGGCGTTCTTCGTCGCCGGGCGTGGTCGGCAGTCTCCTTCCTGGGTCTTGGGGATCAACTACCGACACTCCTCTCGCGCGAAAGCCTCTGCGCCCCGGTAGATCGCCTCACCCCTCCAGGCTCGTCGACGCCACGATCTGCTGAAACGCCTCCAGTACGTCGGGGCATTCTTGGGAGCAGAACCGCACCACCCGGTCGTTATCCAGTAGCCGAGACAGGTAGCCTCGCACCACCACCAGATTCAGGAAGTTCTGGCCATAGCTGTCCTCGTGGGCCTGCAGATCGCGATGCAGGGCTTCCATCTCCCTTTCCATGCGGGCGATATCCTCCGCGCCGATCTTGGGATGCTTCCTGGCCTTCCCGTTATCGGCCAGCAGGGCCTTGGGCGTGGCCGCTACCAGGGCTTCGCAGTACAAGGAGCTGAAGTTGTTGACCAGCAGCATCATCTCCACGATCTCCACCTGCCGGGCAGGTTTCACTCGCTTCAGCTTCTGGATGGTCAAGGCGCCGGCCGCCACCTCCTTCAGCAGCTCGACCGCCTCCCAGACCTCTCGCATGTACTGGACCGCGAGGATCGGCATCCCGGGGGTTACTACCGCCCCGGGGTCCAGATAGCGGCCGGTGACGAAGCCATCGAAGGGGGCCGCAAGCAGGGCATCGGCGCGCAGAGCTTCAGCGCTCTTCACGCCGGCCTCGGCGGCGGCGACAGAGGCCTGCAGGGCGGCCAGGCTCTGCTCGTACGCGGGCTTCTGAGCTGTGTTCGCGCGCGCGTAGTCAAGCGCGGCCCTAGCCTCGTCGAGGGCCGCCTGCTGAACACCTACCGCGGCCTTCGCATCATCCGCGTCCTGCGCGGAGATGAAGCCCTTCTCGTACAGATCCTTCGCCCGTTTGTACCTGGCCGTCGCGTTGGCAAGATTGGCCTCGGCGCTGCGCACCGCCGCCTCTTGCTGGCGCACTTGCGTGGCCACGGAGACGTCGGTCGGGTTCTGGGTGATCCTCGCCTGGGCGAGTCTGTATTGCTCCTCCGCGAGGGCCGCCCTCGCCTGGCGGACCTGAGCTTCAACCTGGCTGGGGTCAATGCGCACCAGCACCTGTCCCTTCACGACGCGGTCGCCCTCGCGTGCCGCCAGGTAGACGATGCGCCCGGTGAGCTTGGCGGCGATGTTGACACTGAGGGGCGCCTCGACTGAGCCGACGCTGTCCACGCTCTGGGCGATGTCCTGGATGCGGGCGAGGCCGAGGGACACAGTCGGCGGGACCTTCATTCGGGCGACTCGCTGGCGAGACCGAGTAGAGAAGTCGATCCTCTTTTGCACCAAGCGATAGCCTATCAGGAACGCCAACAAGAGCACCGCGACCAGCAGATACGCGCGAGACTTCATAGGGTTCCCTGCAGTCCAGCTAGTACCGCGGGGGCTGCGGAGCAACCCTGCAGCCGTTTTAGCAGCGTGCAATGTAAACATAGCCTAAATGTCCCCCCGCGGCAATGGCTGTGGATGCCAAGTAGCCTTGGGACACCGGTCTGGCGGCCCAGATAGCGTGCTGGGCCCGACGGATGAAGGCGAGACGGCGGGAGCGGCACCGATGATGGGACAGCAGCGCGGGACAGGCGAGCCCCGGGCGGGAACAGAGGCGCGCGCAGCACCTAAAGAGTTTGCTGCACCATGGTGATGCGAGCCACGGTGCAGCAAACTCCTCAGCGCAGAGCCTGACGCCTATGCAGGCGATTCTACTGCATTGCGGTCATCACCCTGATGCATGAGAATCTGCATCTTACATCTTCCCGGCGTCCTTGAGCGATACGAACCGGCCGGCCCCAATGATGATGTGGTCCAGCAGCGGCACTCCCACCAGCTCGCCCGCCTGTTTGAGCCGCTGGGTGAGAACGACATCCTCGTGGCTTGGACTGGGGTCACCGCTTGGGTGGTTGTGACAGACGATCAGGCTGGCACTGCCGTGCGCCAGCGCCTCCTTGAACACCTCGCGGGGGTGGGCCGGGCTGCCGGTCAGTGTCCCCACTGAGATGGTCTGGACCCGAATGATCTGATTCCGCGTGTCCAGGAAGATGGCCGCGAAATGCTCCTGCTCCCGATAGCGCAGCTCCTCCATCACCAGGGCCGCCGCGTCGGCCGACGTCCTGATCGCCAGTCGGGGCCCCTCGGGGGTGCTGGCCAGCCGCTTCCCGAGCTCGAAGGCGGCCTTCACCTGGGCGGCCTTGGCCAGCCCTATCCCCGCGAGGGCCGAGAGCTGTGGGATCCTCGCCCGGGCGATGCCGGCCAGCCCGCCAAAGGAGCTCAGTAGCCGCTCCGCCAGCCGCACGGCTGACTCGCCTCGCGATCCCACGCGCAGCACGATCGCCAGCAGCTCGGCCGTGGAGAGCGCCTCTGGCCCGTACTGCTCCATTCTTTCCCTGGGTCGCTCCCCGGCCGGCAAGTCTCGAATCACCAGCCCACGGTCGGACATAGGTCCCCTCCAGGCGGCCCCCGGAGCCTGAATCGCTCACCCGCACCGCGCTCCCCGCCCGACGTGTCCTTCTGCCTCGCCCCGCCACCACCTCCCGCCTGGCCCTTGTTGCGTGATCTCCAAGACTGGAGCGAACCCCTCTGACTGGACAGTTCAGGAGGTCGCGATAAGTACCCTCTGACGGGCTGTTTTCGCACCCATCACCATCTGAAGCCAGAGTGCGGCACCTCCGGGCGTCGTTCTCTTCTCGGGAGCGCGTCTGCGAGGAGGTCCGGCGAACAGCAGTCGCCCTGATGATCCGGTCCACGGTGCTAAGCGCCCAGTCTCCTGGCCAGCAGCGGTTGGTCCATTTCGTGCAGGCCGCTCAGGGGAATCGGAGCCAGCTGAGCCGCCAGATGGCGCCCCAAGCGCGTCTGGCACCCACACGGGATCGCTGCCGGCCCCTTGATGACCGACGTGCGGGAGCGCCATCATGAGTCACCTGAGCGGCCCTTCCGGACCGTCCTACTGCGGATGCTGAACGATCTGCGCCGGAAGCTCCCCAGCCTGCTCGGCGCCGCGGGCCGCCCCACGGCTGGTCGCCATCCGCAATCAGACCCGGCCCGCGCCTACTCGCCCGCGCCGATTCCTTCCATGCCACTCATGCCTTTGCCGCCGAGCATCACGCTGAGCGTCGTCTTGGTCTGAATCCGCGGCAGCGGCTGCCCCGTATCGAGTGCCGTCCCCGGACCGTAGCCGATCATCATCAGGTTCGCCACGTCAGCGTTCTTGAAGATGCCCGCCGGCACGATCGCGTTGGTGCGATCAGGCTTCATCAACACCCCCTGGCTCACCAGTTCCCGCACCTTCGCCATCTCCAGATAGCCCCAGTCCCCCATTGCCGGGGCACTCGCTGTCTCCGCCGATGTCCACAGCACCAGCGTGCTCTTCCCCTCCATTCCCATCACCATCGCGTGCTGGCCCAGCAGGCCCGGCACCAGTTTCCACGCCAGCATGATCGCGCCGTCCAGCGCCACCTGCTTGCTGAGGTCGGGGCTCGTCAGCTCGATCGGCGCCAGGAAGTCCACGTTCTGCGGATCGTCGATCGGCACCGACCCGGCGTAAGTCGTCGTCAGCGCATAGTGCCCCACCAGGGAGGCCTGTTCCCCGATCTGCCCCGGCTGCCTCCCGGTCGGCCAGTACCCCGTGGTCCAGTCCGGCTTGTAGAAGTAGGTCCCCCGCGCCCCTTGTGGCCCCTGGCGCTGCACCGCTGCCTTCGCCTCGCCTGCAAGATCGGCCATCCGGATCACTTTCGGCTGCCCCGGCCGCACGGTGGCCGACGAACCCCAGTAGATCTTGATCGTGAAGTCCGGCGCCACCGGCCCTGCCGCCTCCGGCTCCGCCTGTCCCGGCTTCGGCCGGTACAGATCCAGGTTCAGCCGCTTCCCTTGTCCCAGCCCTTCCGGCACTTCCAGAAATGCCGACGCCTCCGCCGGCGCGATCCCCGGCGACCACAGCCGCACCTCCAGACTCCGCATCGGCCGCCCCATCCCCATCATCGCCGCCCCCCCCGGTAGATTCGACAGATCCATGCCCGGCGGCAGGGCTGGCATCTTAGGCATCCCCGCCATCTGCTGCACTCGCGTCTCCGCGAACACCCCCAGGTACGCCTGGTCGCCCGCCGCCCGGAGCGTCCCCGTCCACAACAGCACCAACAGGATTGGCCATAGCCTCTTCATCTCTCGCTCCTCGTCCACTGCGATGGTGGATTATAGCACTCGTCCGCCCCACCGGCGACCATGGCAGAGCACAGCTTTGTGCCTCTCAAGAACCTTCGTCAGGTGAGTGCGGAGACCGGGCTGGCGGTGTAGGCCGGGTTCCCGGCGCAATCGTGGGACGAGAGCTATCGGGGAGTCAGGCCTGGCCTCGGAGCCACCCTAGCCGAAGTCGGGGGGTTCCGGGGCCGTCGTCCATGATGACTCGGCGGGGTGAGATGGGGTCATCCTGACGCCAGCTGCTCCTGACGGAACGGCTCAGAGCGGCTCCCGTGACGGTCGATCGGTAGACCTGGCGGTGAAGTCGAACGGCTCCCCCTATTGGTCCATCACCCCATCGTCGAAACGGCGCTCGTCCCTTTCGGGACGGGTCGATCAGTTCCTGGACACTACGACTCCACCGGCTATGGACTAGCTGCCCCCCGGTCGCGCAGAAGCTCGACGAGCAGGTCCTGCTTCTCCCTCTCCCTGGTGGCCAGCTGAAGCGCGGTCTCTCCGCGGCTGTTGCGCGCGTCGATGTCCGCGCCTCCATCCAGGAGGGCCTGAACGACGGACGGGATGCCTCCCACGGCCACAGCCACGTGCAACGGAGTGTCGCCGCGGTTGTCGCGGGCGTTGACATCCGCGCCGTGTTCGATCAGCAGCTTCACGCACTGCGCGAGGTCCCGCGGCAGTCGCTCCTGGACGTCCGGGTAGAAGGTACCAGCGCGTGCCTCCGCGTCCCCGCTGGCAGCCGCGACCACGTGCAGCGGCGTATTGCCGCGCCGATCCCGCGCGTCCACCCTCCCTCCACGTGCGAGCAGCTTCCCGAGAGCATCGGGAAGGCCCTGGGCGGCGAGGTGTACTGGCGTGTCGCCGTTCGCGTCGGCCGCGTTGGGGTCGGCGCCCCCAGCGATCAGCGCACTGAGCGTGTTCGCGGTGCGCGGGGTGACCTCAAGATAGCGGGTCTCGCTCAGCGCCACCGTCAGCGCGCATTGCAGCGGGGTCAGGCCGGCCTTGTTGTGAGCATTCGCGTCCGCGTTTCGGCGCAGGAGACTCTCTACGGTGGCACCGGGTGGGCGATCCGTCGGCCAGCCGTAGAGCCTCAGCACGAACTGATCGGTCTCCGTCCGAAGCCCGTAGTCGTCGGGCGGGATGGCGCCGTAGGGGTTGACGTTTCGGTAGAGTGTGGGCGCCGCGGGATCACCGTAACGTGTCCAGGCCCGGCCCTGGGCCGCCAGGTGAAGTGGCGTATCACCATCGCTGTCCTGGTCGTTGACGTCCGCGCCAGCCCCCAGTAGTCGCTCGGAAAGATCACAGAGATCGTTCCGGGCGGCCAGGTGAAGCGGCGTCTCGCCGCGCGCGTTCTTAGCCCGCGGGTCTGCGCCTCTTTCGAGCAGCACGAAGGCCCACTCGGTGCACCCGAGAGCGGCAGCGACGTGGAGCAAGGTATCGCCCTCGTTGTTGCGGTCCTCCAGGTCAGGCCTGGCCTCGAGCAGCAGCGCAGCGGCCGCCATGCCCGTCTTGCCACTCGCACCAAGGTGGAGGGGCGTATTGCCGTCTCGGTCCCGCGCGCCGGGGTCGGCTCCGTAGCGCAGCAGCATACTCGTCAGGTCCAGGCTGAAAGTCTTGCCCTTGCGGCTGGCAAGGGCCGCGTAATGCAGCGGCGTCCAGCCCTGGCTGTCCTTTGCGTTCACGTCGGCGCCTGCGTCCAACAGTATCTGAGCTGCCTCCAGCCAGGCCATGACTGCCGCGACGTGGAGGGGGGTGACACCCTCATCATCATGGGGGCTCGCATTGGCCCCTCGGGCTAGCAGCAGCTTGACTATCTCCGGCGTCCCGGTCCAATGCAGGAGACCGGAGCCGTTCCAGCCTCTAGCGCTGACATCCGCGCCATGGTCGAGGAGCATCTGCATGACTTCGACGTGCCCCCGGGACATCGCCAGAAGCAGAGGCCATCTGCCGTTGACGCGGCCGGTGGCATCGGCCCCATGGGCCAGGAGTAACGCTACGAGCTGGGCGCGGCCATCCGCGGAAGCCCGATCCAGGGCGGTGTCACACTCGATGTCGCCGGCACTGACCGGGCTGCGGGTGCGGTTGGTGGCGTTCACCGCGGCGCCTCTTTCCAGCAGCAGCTTCGCCGCGGGTACGTGCCCGCCGGCGACCGCGCACCAGAGCGGCTTGCTGCCGAAGTCGCGGTCCTCCGCGTTGACCTCTGCCCCGGCGTCCAGCAGGAGTTGGATCACATCGGTGTGGCCGCCCTGTGCCGCCAGGTGCAGTGGCGTGCTGCCGAAGTACCGGTCCTCTGCATTCACCTCCGCCTTGGCGGCCAGGAGGAGCTGGATGACCTCCGTGTGGCCCCCCAGGGCTGCCCAGTGCAGAGGTGTACGCCCGTACCGGTCGTCGCGGACGTCCGGCAGCGTACCCTCGGCCAGCGCCTGGCGCACTGCGGCCACGTCTCCCTGCTTGGCCGCCTCGCACAGATCGGCCCGGCAGGCACCCGCGGTGACCAGGAGCGCTAGCGATACGAACGCGAACCTATGGACTGCATGCATCGGCCCGCTCCTTTGGCTGGCACCACTCTGACTGCTAACCCATGCTGCCCAGAAACTCGTCCGCTGCCCAGGACGCTCCTGCAGCCTCTCCCGTGGTGTTCTCGGCCCTCAATGCGTATCCCTGTGCTGTACGGCTGAGGACGGGGAAGGGTGTCGGACAACGAGTGGACTGGGCGGGGCTACGGTTCTACCTGAGCAGAGCCCGCAGCCGAGGAGGCAGCCGGAGTCGGGCGTGCCCCGGGCCGTCGCAGAGCCTCCTTCATGCTGAAGGCACCAGCCCCCGCGTGGTGTAGTGAGAAGTAGAGAGATGGCGGTCTCAGTCCTGCGGGAGGAGCGCAAGCAATGAGCGCTACGGGGTCTTTCGTCGAGCAAGCGAGGCAGCGGGCCGAGCGTTTCGGCTTGCGGAATGTGGTGGTCGCGACGCTCACTGGCGAGACAGTGCGGCAGGTCCGGGAGGTTTTCGGCCCTGGCTACAGGCTCTTCGCGGTGGGCAATCCCGCTACGGCTCATGCGCGGAAGTTGGTATACCATGATGGCACCACCGAGGAGGCGCGACGAGACCTGGAGCAGGAAGGTACGACCGTCGTCCTGATGGACCAGGGACCTCTCCAGGCGATCAGCATCGGCGGGCAGCCCTATGACGTGGGCGGAGGGGTGCCATCGGAGATCTGGCGGGGCGCCCACAAGTCCATCAGTGACTGGGGGTTCATCGGTCGGCTCGATGAAGTCATCACCAAGGGCCTGCGCGGTGAGATCAACGCGCTCTGGATCATGTCGCAGACCATCGCTTCGCTGCTCGGCGATGGGCCTGCGGTGTGCCTGGAGGTGACGCTGATGGCAGCAGACTCGGGTA
>Ga0315289_10005298_pt1 | contig 19081 bp, 22 predicted proteins | sample YL17G11_40_MG_FD_203452 | JGI IMG/M metagenome (GOLD analysis project Ga0315289, IMG submission 203452) | Sediment microbial communities from Yellowstone Lake, YNP, Wyoming, USA - YL17G11_40 | ecosystem: Environmental > Aquatic > Freshwater > Lake > Sediment | place: USA: Wyoming | collected...
TTTTAGAGATAATCCGAATAACGAAGAACGTTTACTTACTACAAATTATTATAAAAAATTTATTGAATTGTTCGAAAGTATGTATGAAAAAATAAAGTATATGGATATATCTATTAAACATAAATATCTTTTAATTCTAACTAAAAAATATCTATTTAATTTAGTGGAAACAGACGATCTACCCACAGCTAAATTTCTTTATCTTTGTGATAAATTAAGAATGGAAGCCTATCAACACTTACAATCTCAGACTGAGAGCAATCAAACAACTAGTAAATTAAAACAAGAACAAAACGTACAAGATAAGCTATCAACTGAAAAAGATGAATTATATATAACTTTAGATCAGATTAACACGCTCATCTCACATGCATTTACTTCTTTAGCTAGATTTAAAGAAGAAAAAATTACAAAACATGAACATCACGAAGTGATCGATTATTTAGCGCAAGAATATCAAAAGGTTTTTGAAAGTTTTATCCAGAGAGCGAATCGAATTGCATTGCTTGCGTATTATCAGGGTATGGTTAGTGGAATTTTCTACGTTGGTTCGATGGCAACTATAGGCGCTTTTATCTTATTTTTATTGGGCATCCCCTATTCTTTGATCATAGCTCTAGTTGGAAGCGCATTTGTCGGTGGAATGGGAGCCATCATCAGTGTTTTTTCCAGAATGTCTTCTAGCAAATTTTCTTTAGATTATAAAGCGGGCATTCCTCAGAACAAGCGTCTAGGCGTTTTTCGACCTATAATAGGTTCCACCATGGGGGTAGTCATCTATTTTCTATTGATGAGCGGATTAACGCCATTCAATATTCCGACTGACGGTGCGACTCGGATCTATTATGTATTGAGTATCGCATTTACTGCTGGCTTTACTGAAAGATGGGCTACGGGATTACTGCCAGGAAAGGAAAAAGATGAGGCGGGTGATAACACAAGCGATGACAAGAAGAAAGAAGAGGGTGAACAGGTGCAAAATAATACCAGTAAATCAACGGTGAAATCTAGTCCTAAGACATCGTAAAATGCGTGCGAATGCCTGATTTCTAAACATGATCTACCTGATAATGACGCCTTTCTCGCCCGCGTTTTTTAAGGTGAGCAATCGGGCCATAATTTTATCCCCCAAACCCAAACCCAATTATTCAATGATCGTGGTCCATAAACCCTGCCTATTAATAGTGAGTAAGCCTCTGCTATGAAGATCATCAACCATCTGATTATAAGTCTCTCGTTGACCTTTCAGTTCTGGAATTGCTAGTTCCAAAAATTTGCTTGGTCCTGCCATGTAGATATTTGTCGTAATACCTTGGGAGATTTTATCTTTTCAGTAAATACTTTAGATTCTTTCTCACGTATTTCTTTATAAATTCGCGCGCGCGGACGTACAGACAAGAGTAGGACAGTCTAGTAATATGTAATTTTGTACGTTGAATCAGAAAAATCGACCTTTATTAATTCTTTTGTTTGCTTCTTCATATGTCTTAACGACATCGTCTATAGCTTCAAGAACATCCTTATGATGGCGCAAGTGCTTTCGCGCTAGCTTCTTCAGATACATAATTTCATCGGCATTGGCGCCTTTGCCAAGATCTTTTATGGCCTCAATCGCTTCTTCGTTAGGGCCATACTCGATTCGAGTTTTCAATCTGTGATATTCTTCAGGGTGTAATCTTTCTCTTGCAGGAATAGTAGATATATATTGCCTTACGTTTTCAGCTTTCCGCATTTCTCTAATATCATCGAAAAACGCTCTGAGGTCTCGGGTGCATTCAGCACAGAAAGAGGGAGTCACCAACTTAGGTTTGTTTAAGAGCCAAGAGTTCTTTAGACGCACCGCTTCCATAGACTGATTCATCACGCAATAGTCTTCTGTACAATGATAACCGAGTTTTTCGGCGACTTTATACTTTAAGGCAACCCTCTGATAAGAAGGCACGCGAAACAGATGGCCTACCTCATGATAAACTACAGATTTCAAATAGTTGTCTGCGATAATAATCGATCCAGTGTCTTCAAGAACCTTAGCATGCATGGCTGTCGAGACCAAAGCACAAACCATTGTGCGGGCCAAGCCGCCTAATCGGATTCCTAACTGTTTTCTAGATTCTTTGGTTGAAATATCTTCTACAGTAACAAATACAACTAGCCTGTTCTTCCAAGTTTCCTTTTCCGCCGCATCTTCTATGAAAACGTCTGCACTAATATCCTTTTTTTCTCCACTCCTTGAAAGAGCCCAGTCGAAAATTTTCAAATGTTCATACTCTTTGTCAACTGTAAAATCAATGATGTCTTCGCCTTGTCCTATTCGAATTACATCATTGATTGCGTTAACTACTTTTTCTCGTTGATTGTACTCTATATTGATCCTTTTTTGGAACCATATGGGTTCGCGCTCTTGGAAAATTACCGAGAGGTAAACTTTTTTGGGGGTCACAAATGTTTCTGTTATTTTTTTAATTTCAGATTTTTCGGCTAATTCCTTTTGAGTAAACGGTACATAAACGATTGGTAAAATCGTCCATCGAGGCCAGTCTCCAACCTCGACGATTTTGCTCTTACTCCAATCTACGCGCCTTCCCACTTTTTGTTCATGTTCAAGAGCAATTTTCTTGACGTGTTCGGAGGGGTCTGTGTCGTATCCATAATAGACTCCAAAATCTAATGTAGCTTTTCCTTGAGCAATACCAATAGAAGAAAGAACCCTATCAATAAGGGACTCGTTTCTGGCTTGTGTATAAAATAACCTTACAATAATATGATCATAATTGTCTATCAAGCCATGCAAAACGAAAACCTCTTACGGATAACAATACCCAAGCAAATGTGCGAAGCTCTAAAACTTAAAGCTAGTGACATTCTGTCCCTTTCAGTGACCGATCACGAGATGCAAGCTAAGAAGCAAGTCGAATTGCTCCTCGACGCTGAGGCTACTCACATCTCCCAACTCCTTATGTGGGTTTGGGTTTGGGTCCATAATTTTATCCCCACACATACGTTTAATATCCAGAATTACCAATGAAACTATCGAGGAAGAAGTTGGTTCTACAAAAAAAGAATTTTCAGAAACCTGATGAGACTCAGACTCCTCCGAATGTAAGGGTGGACACCATCAGAGTAGGTGGCATGACGATATCGAAGCAAATCTATCAACCCGGATGGCAATGGTCAAAACACATGAAATCCCTCGCCAAAACAAATTCCTGTCAAGTGCACCATTTCGGAGTCTGGGTCTCAGGTAGGATGCGTGTGAGAGCGGACGATGGCCAAGAAATCGAATTCGGCCCAGGGGATGTAGCCGATATTCCACCAGGACATGACGGCTGGGTCATCGGAAACGAACCTGCAATCTTCTATCAATTCACATGTAAAACAGACTAGAAGTGAACTACTCGCCCAGTAAGTGGCGAGCATCTGTTTCTGGAATTTTAGAAAATATTTTTTTTCGCGCGCGCGAATTTTATCCTCAGTCGCACGCTCCCAGCTTAGCTGCATGCATACTATAAGATACGGGTTGCCTGGTCCCTGAAATATTGGCCTCCAGCTCTCTTGCATACTGAGCAGAAGCCTACCCGCTTGATTGCCTCGTTGTGTCTGTCGATCTGGCCCTTAACACTAGCGGGACTCCTATCCTTTAGGCTCGCGATCTTACCCATGCTCAACTTATTATTTAGGTAGAGCTTGAGGATCTCGGTGTGCTCCTCGTCCCCGATGGTCTTGAAGGTTCCCCTCTCCTCCCCGTATTTGAGCTCCTCAGAGTGCTCGATCCTTATGTCCAGGCTGCGTAGGAGATCCTCCCTCTCCTGCTTATGCCATGGAATCTCGCTGAAGGCCCCCACGCCTATGCTCCCCTGCCACGACATGATCACGAAGTTACCCGGCGGCATCTTCCTGAAGACATGGGGCTCGATAAAGCCATAAAGAAAAGAGAGATCATCCGGGAGCCCCGTGACTCCCTGGCTCTTCAGGATGAGGTAGTCTGCGACGCTTCTGATGTCGATGTCGACGCTGGTGAATTTCAAGGTATCAATTGACATTGAGAGGCCCATGTGTCTGCTCTCTCTGATGAGGTAGGTCGCGTCGCTCTTCGCTGCGACCTGGTTATCGCTGACCTTGAGCCTAGAATGGAATAGGTTCGCGGCCTCCCGGACCCCAACGTTGACTAGGCGCTTCCAGTGAAGCCGCTTGTAAAGTAGATTGATTAACTGGTTGACCTGGGTGAACTCGTCCGTCGGTGAGCTGTAGAGGGGCGAGGCCGAGATCAGTATGTCGTTGCCCTCGAGGTCGCTGAGCCGGATCTGGGATATCCGCTTGAATGGGTAGCTGCATATGAGGTCGGCGTTGTCTCCGCATATCAGGAGGACCCGTCTATCCTGGGCCCATGGGCTCCGGAGCCAAGCTAAGCCCTCACCGTCTCGGCTGCCAAATAAATCTAAAATCACATGACCTTCTTGGAGGTAGAGCTCAGCGATATGCTCCAGTAGGCTAGACTTACCAGTTCCTCGGGTCCCCAGTGTCAGGAAAACGTTAGGACGAGAGAAGTCGATCCTCTCCCCGCCTCTGATCCAGCCAACCCTCAAGGCGCTACCTCAGGTTCCTTGACTTCACTCTTCTGAGCCTGGTCTAGGCTCGCAACCTCTAGGAACTGGCTGGGCTCAATCAGCGTGGCGATCTTGGAGAGGACCCTCATGGTCTCGGGGAGAGCCCACTCTATGAAGCGATTTTTAATTGCGTAATAGGTTGGCTCACCCATACTACTGCTTGATATAATCATGAAAATTGTTTTCCTATCTTTTTTCTCGGAGGCTTCTTTTATTGCTTCTTCATGCTCCGCTAATAGATTTGAATAGAAGGTTAGATGCAAGATCTCGGGTTTCCAGGGCTTAAAGTATCTATCCCATGTCTCCTGATTGTATGGGAATGGCCAACTCACTGCGTAGGCTCTGCCATACAGATCTCTTGTGTATACGCTTGGGTTCGCTAATGTGTGGGCTAAGACGCTGAAGGTTTCAAACTGGTTAACATCTACCTCTATCTCCTTAAGTTGGTTCTCACTCAGCATACCCAGGATCTCACGTGTCTTGATGATCTTATCTAGGGGCTTCGCCTGTAATGCGCTGAATAAGTACCATGAGAGCGCCTGATCTAGGGCTCCCTTCTTTGGACCACGCAGGGCTTTAGATGCGAAGTCTGTTAGGCTCTGATCCTCGGGTTTGGGGTTTGGGTTTGGGTTTGGGGCCATAATTTTATCCCCCAAACCTAAACGATGTCTAGGATGTCCACCCGTCCACCCTGATCCATATTTTTACATATTTTCAAAATCAAAAATAATACTAACAATCCGCGCACTCGAAACAATAACACAAACGCCGACGTGTTCGCGATCAGACTCATAAAGTATATATTGTAAAACGAGAAAAAATCGAACTAGTATCCAAGGCATCAATAATGATACAGCTGGATAAGGTTCCGGTCCTACTGCTAGATTATCTGAGAGAAAAACTGCAGGACCCAGAATTGACCTACGCGACACCGCCTACAAGATTCAGCCAAGGACAGGAAACATACACATACAGATTCGAGCTTAAAGAGACGCCTCCAAATATCCCGAAACACCTTGTTTTACGGTTATACAGAGAAATAAATCGAGGATATGCGCTGAAGGAGGGAGCGATACAGAACATCTTAGCGGATAACCATTTCCCAGCCGCCAAAGTTCACTTCATCTGCGATGAACAGAAACAGCTAGGAGGTGAATTCATCGTAATGGATCTAATTCAGGGAAAACCCATGTTTGAGGCTGTATCTCCCGAAAATCTACCGAAGATGCTTGCAGAAACCCACGTCGCCTTGCACGCCATAGAGCCAGATCCTCTAGTAGAGCTATTAAAATCGACAACAGTTCCCGAGGTTTGGTACGACGGAACCGTGTTTGTTGACATGTTCATCGAGTCGAAAAATATCGGCTGGTTAAAGCCAGCGGTACGATGGATCCGTCAGAACGAGCCTACACAGAGGAGGCGGGTGTTCTGCCATGGAGATTTTCATCCCCTAAATATTTTGGTTGACGATGGAAGAGTGAGCGGGGTGCTCGATTGGGGCGTATCCCGGATAGGCGAACCGGAGTGGGATGTAGCCGCAACGAGTATTATTTGCTCGTATGTGGGGCCGTTGGTAATCCCTGAGTTCGATTGGGCTGGCCTCGTCGATGGATACTTAGAATCCTATAGGCATAGAGCCAGATTAGATTCTGGGAAGCTTGAGTATTACGAAGCCGTTAATTGCATCAATAATTTGGAGGTCATTGAGTCAGGATCTGCAGCGATAGATTTTCCTGGAGTGAAAGATGGACTCGTAAAGAAGTTTAATGAAATTACCGGGAGAAAATTGACTGAATAAAAGAGTATTTTGAGTTTCCATCGCCATAATCTTATCCCCCAAACCCACTCTTTCTGTAAACGCACGCGCATAAACAAACACATACAGACAAACAGAGGCGCGAAAGATGGGTTTCCCTTATATAATTATGGATTGGGTGTTATTTTGTTAAAGGTTTGATTATATTTTGGGCATATTCTTTGAATTGATCTCTTCTAATATCGAGTACAAAATAGGAAACGCCTGTTTCGTCTATTAGCCTCTTTATCCTATCTTTAATATAAGAACTTGACCCAATTAAAACAAACTCACTTTTAGCAACCACCTCAGATCTAGTACCAAACTCCTTAGAAATACCATCAACACGTTCTCGAATTCTTTCAGAACTATCCGTCATCTCGTTCCATTGTATGTACAATTGAAACTCAATGCAAGTAGGATCACGACCAAAATCTTCCGCAGCCTTTTTTACAATATTGATTTTACGTATTATCCCATCAATTGTCTGATCTTCAATATCCTTACCCCAACTTCCAGGCCAACGAGGAATAATATTCACGATATCCGCATACTTGGCAGCAAGCCTAAGCATCCGTCTTCCACCTGCGCCAATCATAACTTTAGGATGCTTACCCTCTGCTAGTTCACCAGCCTTCTCGATCTCAGATACCTGATAATGTTTCCCAGTGAAACTCGTCTTATCCTGTGTCCACATGCCTGTAATGATCTTAAGCGCCTCCTCTAGGCGTTCAACCCTCATGCTGGCTGGATCCAGAGGTATTCCAGCCATATTGTAGTCATATGGTTGATAGCCCGCCCCTATTCCGAACTCGAATCTGCCAGATGAGATGTAATGTGGCGGCTGCTTTTGCTAGTATCACTGGGTGACGAAAGTCGACTGAGAATACAAATGAGCCGATGTTCATGGTTTTTGTAACTGATGCTGCTGATGCTAACAATGCTATTGGGTCATACGCTGTAGTGTCAAAGTGATCTTGTTTAAAAACTCCTGAGTACCCTAGTTCTTCGATGTTTTTCACAGTTTGTGCCCATTCCTCGACGGGAAAGCTTTGTTTTGAGAGGACGGGTAATACTCCGAACTTAATATGCTTCATACTACCACTTACTGTGAAGTGAGGATAAAATTTTATCCCCAAACCCAAACCCCCCAATCCGTGCGCGTAATAGCGTCGAGGGGCACGAGGTCTCTGCCAAAGACCACTACTTCCAAGCCATCCACAACATTGTGCGCGCGCGCCCTATTTTAGGAAGTTATGGAATACTCTGGTTGCGTAATATGTTAGCCAATCATCCTCTGCTTGATGATACATTCTATACTTCATCACACGGGCGTTTGCTCCATCTCTCCTACTGGTCATCTTTGAATAAGGTCTGCCCTTATAGCTGAAGTACGCCTCATCAGGGTTATACATATCTTCAAGCCACCCGAGGAGCCCCTTGATAGGTTTCTGCTCGGGGTCAAACCCAAGCTCACTGAACATGAGTAACTCCTTTAACGGCTCGTGACCATGCCAGAAAAACCTGCGAAGCTCCTCGGGCTTCTTTTGATTCATATGCCAGAGAATGAAGCCCAGACTCTCCTCAGCGTATTTCCTATACTTGGGGATCCCGGAGTAGAACAGTGCACTCGTTGAGAAATAGGAGACATATGGGCAGCTCCTATGCCATATCTTATAGGGCGAGGCTGTTCCATCCAGGTGATCCTCTCGAAGCCATCCCTTATCCTCACGCCTCCATCGAAGCATAAGCTCCCAGGATCTCCGCAGTCTTTCGTCTGATCCGAAGCCAACCTTAGCTAAGGCCTCGATCTGGATGCTCATCCTACAGGGAACATTGGGGGGATCGGGGTTATCCTTTAACGACTTGGAGGCTTCTTTAGCCTCCGAGAGGACCCCGTTCTGCCACTGCCAACCCATCACCCATTCACAGGCTTTTAATACACGAGGATCCTCTGCCGTGTACCCCATTTCGCCTAGCTTTGCTAATAGCCAAGCTGTGGTTACATATTTTGGGCTCACCGGCGTGTAACCCGATTTTTGCATGTAAGTTGGATTATGTGCCCAGGAGCCTCCGTCGTACCAGCTGCCGTCTTCACGCTGTTTTCCGAATATCTCACGACTACTTGAGGACCTCTGCACGTTGCCCCAGAGTTCTTTCATCTTCTGGGTGTCCGGCTCCACATTGAGAAGATTTAGATGCGTAAGATATACTACTGGAGGCGAAGCATGCGCTATGAGCCATTCAACGTTTTTTTCAAGTTGAGTTTCGTTAAACATGCAATCGAGTAATACTATCTTTAAGGTATAATTTTGTTGATGTGCTTCCGAGCCGCATTTGTGCTAAGATCGCTTCCTACGCAGCGAGTGGTCCGAGTACCTCTACAGCGAGATCAAGGGGATAACCACCGAGCAGCATCCGAATATTGGGACTCGATTCTCCTCCATAATCTTATCCTAAGTTCCACCTCATCTTCTATGTATAACATTGACAGCGATACCAGAGGAGAGGCATGAGAAACCAAAAAAACCTAGAAAATACATTGAGAAAATAATCCGTAAGAAGTTTTCCTATACAAAGAAAAAATAGATGGGGGCTTCACTGCTTCGCCCTCTCTTCTCCATAATCTTATCCTCACTTCACGCTAATCATAAATTGTGATTATATGGTTGATTTAATTGAACTGCAGTCACTGGCCTATATTGCACAAGTTGTTGGAGTAGTTGGAACCCTAACTGCTGCATTTGTCGGGGTTAGGAGCTACATTAACTCGAACAAGAGAGCAGAGGAGTCAAGAAACAGGGAACTTGAGACTAGGCAGGCGCAGCTCTTCCTACAGCTATACCATACCTATCATGAGAAGGACTGGGTCGCAGCACTACACAACGCGATCTACTACATCAACTTCCAGGGATTCGACGACTGGTGGGAGAAGTATGGGTCTAGCAACCCAGAGGCTTTCCAGAGTTTCGACCTCCTATCCCACAGCTTCGAGGGAGCAGGCATCCTCGTCAGAAGGAGGCTCATCGACCCATCGCTGGTGGATGACCTCGTGTCCGAGGAGTTCCTTGGCTACTGGGAGAAGTTCGGCCCAATAGTTAAGGAGTTTCGGCGGAGGGACAACAACCCCCACATCTGTGAAAACCAGGAGTACATGTATAACCTTCTGAAGGAGAAGCACCCCGGGCAACACGTTTTTCGATAAACATCGTCACCATAGCCTTATCCTCTCTTTTTCACTAATCCTTACCCGGTGTAATGGTGATGGTTGATGTTAGTTTGCTTCAGTCGCTGTCCTATGTAGCAGCGGCAATAGGAGTATGCGTAGCAGCCGTCTACTACGCGATGGTACTCAGGGAGCAGAGAAGGAACATGAGGCTCACCCTCGAGACGAGGCGGATAGGACTCATGGACAGCATAATTACACGAACGATCAACGAGGAGGGGTACAGGAGTTTCATTGAGCTCCTGAGATACGAGTGGAGTGACTACGAGGACTTCGAAAGGAAGTACGGCTCAGAGAACGACGTGGACGCCGCCGCCAAGAGGCACGCGATGTGGCACGAATACAACTCGGTGGGCATGATGCTTCGGAAGGGCCTGGTTGATGCGGAGGACCTCTGTGACTCGGGGGTGCAGGGTGCCATATACCTATGGGAGAAGTATAGGCCCATCATCGAGGAGAACCGGAGGAGGTACAACGGCAAGAACTATCTGAAGGACCTCGAGTACCTCGCGGGGGAGATGCTGAGGGTTACGAAGGAGAGGGACCCCTCCTACAGGATACCGGAGGCCCTTGACAAGTATGTACCGGATAAATGACTTCTTCGTGGGTGGGCCATAATCTTATCCTCACTTCACGCTAATTCATTCCTGTGAACTTGTATGGTTGACTTAGTATTGTTACAGTCCCTGTCATACATGGCAGGGGCCTTAGGAGTATGTGTGGCAGCAGTCTACTACGTATTGAACCTAAGAAACACCATTGACAACAGAAAAGCCCAGCTGTTGATGGAGTACAACAAGATCACGTCTTCAAAGGAGTGGCTGATAGACCTCCATGAATCGCTGAACTATGAGTGGAAGGACTACGAAGACTTCTGGGCGAAGTACGGCCACCCTAACCCTGAGGCGCATTCGAGGTGGATATCCATAGCCAACTCCATGGATTGCGCCTTGATGCTTCTCAGAAGGAACCTTGTGGACGAGGAGATGCTGAGATACTATCTAAGTAACGTGTCGATGGGGGTGTTCTGGGAGAAGTTTAGTCCAGCTATTAAGGAGATGAGAATTCACATGAATTCTCCAAAGATGTTTAGCCCAATTGAGTTTTATTACAATAAATGGATAAAATCGTAGAATGATGATCGATATACACACCGCCTTCCATAATCTTATCCTCAGCTCCACTTAGACGAAAACGAGAGTGTGCGCAAAAAGGAGTTTATAGCTTTTCAATGAATCCCGACACCGCGTCATAGAAGGTGTCCGGGTTGTCCAACATCATCACGTGCCCGGCACGAGGTATGTAGACGACACTGCTCCGTTTGATGGCGCACAGCCTCTTCTCCGATGTACGCGTACCCTTGTTCTTCTCACCGTAGATGGCGAGGATTGGCACGTTAAGGTTGGCAAGTCTACGGGTAAGGGTGTCCTCTTTCGCGACCTTCACATAATCAGCTATGGACATGTAACATGAGACCGGCCCCGCCTTCTCCTGGCTACGGACGACCCACGCGTACTCGGGGTCCGCCCTGAGCTCATCCAGCCTCTGCTTGAATACGGTCGCCTCGTAATGTTCGTAAGTTTGTGCGGCTATGACCTGGTTCGGCGTGCCGCAGTCGTTGATGTCGATGGTTCCCTCCGCGTTAATGACACACTTTACTCTGTTTCCTAGCATCTCTGCGAGCATGACTGCGATTGCGCCGCCCATCGAACTACCCAACAGCACTACGTCGCCCTTTATCGCCAGCGTATCCATGAGCTGCTTGACGGCTCGGGCTTGATCTTCCATCTTGAAGCTGAACCCTGCCGGAGCGGGCGTGTCACCGAAGCCCACGAGGTCGGGTATAAGGATACCATGTTTCACCAGTTCTGGGTAGTTGAAGACGGGTCGAAGGTACTCATTCGAGGCGCCATGCCCGTGTATCATGACGAGAGTGGGAGGCTTCTTACTCCTATGATGGACATATGAAAAGGTAAACTCTCCCACTCGGATGGATTCAACTCTTGGAGTCATATTATCCTACGCTCAGTCGCTATCTTAGATTGGATATAACAACTACGTTAGCAGGCGTGCATATAGTAAAACGTCGAGATTGCTTCGTGTTAACGCGCAAGCTATTTTTCTCAATAATCTTATCATCAGTCAACGATAAATGTAGCCGGTGACTGGACATAATCGTCGTCGATCCAAGCAAGCTCGAGTGGGTTGACCCTCCGAGGGGCTACTACCTGACTAAGGTGAAGCAGAAGGTCCTCTGGGAGGACAAGGAGACCGGCGCCACCATGGCGCTCGTGAGGTTCCCCGTCGGCGTAGCCGACAAGATACACAGCCATCCAGAGGCGAACCAGTTCTGCTGGGCGCTCGGTGGAGAGTGGATGACGCCTGACAGGGTGAGGATCGGGCTCAAAGACGTGCTCTTCTTCTTCCCGAGGGGCGAGAGGCACGGCGCCACGGAGTTCACTGAGGAGACGACGTTCCTCTTCTACTGGGACGGGCCGCCCGCGCCCCAGGTCGGGGAGTAGCCGCATAGGCTTCGGGCCATCCCTTCTTTTCTATCCCCCAAATCATGTGAGGAACTAATTTTAGCTGCGGAACACCTTGTCGTGGGCCGAGGCACGTTTTATGAGGCGGATCATCTCACTGTCCCTACGTTTCATGAAAAAAGGGGCCGTAGCCCCGATGACTGGTCTGCCTACGGTCGCCCACTTTACCATTCTAGGACGAAGTCTGTCCTCGAGTTGGTCCACGGGGCCTGCGCGGTGGTGAAGAACTTGGTGAACTTGTCCATGTCTCCGCCGAAGTCAACGATGGCGACGGAGTCCTCGGCGACGCCGAATGGGCTGCCTCAGAAGAGGAGCTTCATGCCCGCCTTCTCCACGGCCTCCTTGTACTTGGCGTACGCCTTCTGCGTCTCGTCCGCGTTCTTGAACTCCTTCATCTTTCCGTAGGTTATCGCGTACCTCAACTTCATCTCTCATTCTCTCTCCTTTTCTTGCCTCTTTTCGGGTTTCCTCGGATTAACTGCCTTAGAAGAAACCCGTAAGTGTGTGGCAGTTTCAGCGTATAATCTTTTTTCACCATTGGCGTCTATTTTAGGTAATTTTCGAGATGTTCAAACGCTGACCACGGGCGGGCTACGCGTCTCCGCCTTCTCGGCGGCGTAGGCGGCGAGTGCGAGAGCCCAGAAGCGGTCGTCGTTGATCCCCTTTGAGCAAGTGAAGGTTACGCCCACGGTCTTGGTAAACTCGTGCTTGGTTTGAGCCGTGGGTTCATGTCTCTACTCGGGGGCCTGTCCTTTTGCCTGTATCTGAGCCCTGATGTCCTCCGGTAGCTGCCTGTAGGCATCCCTCATCTGGTTCCAGTCGATGATCTCCCACCACTCCGGCCTTGTGAGGGTGAGGCCGGGGTTGGAGACCTCTATCTTGACTACGTCTCCGTCCTTGAATGGAAATCCGGGGTCGTCGAGGAGGCTCTGGGGGATGTAGAGCCTGGCGCCTGACTTGGAGTAGTACCTGATCTGTGTGGTGGCCGCCTTCATATTCGAGTATTAAATGAATACATGCTTAGTAATAAACGTTTTACTAAGTATCATTATTTTATTACCGTTAGTCGCATGGTTCAGCATGGGTTCGGCGGGCGAGGACCCAGAGATTATTGCTGGACTACTCGCATTGTACTATGCATGCGGCGGCTCGGTCCACGGTCATGTGCCCGCTGAGGCTTTCAGGAGAAGACTGAGAAAAGAGTACAAGCAGTACGCGGCTTCTATGCTGAGAAGGTTGAGAAGGCGGGGCCTCATCGATGTCCACAAGGGTCGGCAGGAGTCGTACTCGGTCAACATGAGAGGCGTGGAGTTGCTCAGATCGCTCGGACTGCTGAGGTAAATGGTCGTGCTCAGCTGTACTGAGCCATGGGTCTATGGGCCTCGTCGCGTGCGGAGGATAACGCAAGGGCTACGGCCCAGAACCTGTCGTCGTGGACGCCTTCGGGGTGGCCGAACTGGATGCGGCCGGTCTTGGCGAGCTCGTAGGTGGAGGCGTGTGCGAGTGTCAAGGCGGAGCTCACGGGACCTAAAGAGGTTAAGGGCGAGGCTGAGGAGATACCGGTATCCTAGAGATTCTATGTGTGTGATGAATACCGTGCGGTAGGCTCGGTTTATGATCACATATTGCTTGGTCTGATATAACGAAGTTATGGTGATCCGTATTCAGAAATGAACTCGTCTATCGGGGTATTTGATAGTTTTATCTTGGGGAGGTAGATGTTGTAATCTTCGATGGGTTTTACTAACTTATTGTCGATGATCATCAGACTTGTTGGCGGTTTTGGTCGATAGGTGTTGTCAGGTAGTTTTAGTTCGAAGGTATCTTCGTACTCTCTCTCATCCAAGAATAGTAACCAAGTGCTGTCTTGTTTGAAATCAGGCTCGGTTTCTATCCTTGCAAACCAGTCTTCTCTGACGTAACCACCATAGATCAAAAGCGTGATCTCACTGTTCTCTTGTACCCCTTTTATTATCTTTTGTATTTCGCCCTCGTATAGTGTAAATGGTAGTTTCGGGTATTTCGAGTAATATTTTCCTGTACTTGTGATTTTTACAACCGCCACTAAATCAGAGTCGTTTATCAACATGGGGATCGTCAGATTTGTCAATTTGCTAGATAGCGTGGCCTCACCTCTTGTTATCGTAACGTTTTGAGGTTCGTTGTAGAATATCGTAATTGGCAAACCAGCGTTTTCTGTACTCATAATCGGCGATACTGATAGCCTTAAACCAGCCAGAGCAAAGAGGCCGATCAATACACCAATAAATACATACTTGCTTTTCTTCATCTTCAAACATCTCTTAACTATATATGTCCTCCAATCCGTCTTCTTCGTCACTTGTTGGCTCGTAGATGCCATAGTCCAGATAGGGCAAATCAGTATCCCACATAATGATTCTTGCCCCGAGGTCTTTTTCATGGCCTAAACCTAAGACATGCCCCCACTCGTGGCATAAAACCCACTGAAGATGCTCCGGTTCTTCATAGTAATTTTGTTCTATCACCCATTCGTTCACGAATATTAGACATTCATCGGTAATAGGAGGACCGCCGTTGGGTAGAACATAAGCAAGAGTCCAGTCATCGTCATAATAGTGTGTAACATAGGTGAAATAATTGCCGCTTGTTACTAGGTAGATAAATGGACAGCCTGAATATGCTAGATCATCATATGATACCCCAGCGAATACAGCAGCATTCTTTATCATTGTATAGTAATCACAGGTAGTGTCTACCTTAAACCTGAGGTCTTCAGCGTCATCATTACTCGGATGCCCGTAAGGAAAAGGTTCCCCGGCATTGACTGGAACTGTCTTAAATGTTATCAAGATCCCCAAAATGATTAGCCACATTAATTTTTTACCTTTCACTTTTTCTTTCTCCTTTCCTTTGAACGCTAATTCGACATTATTTTATTATAAAAAGAAGCATATAAGAGTTATTATAAAAAAAATATAAAAAGTACGGCGATAAACTTCATTCACAATAATAAGTTTAAAATACTTTCCCTATTGGCTTCGAGGGTGATAGTCCAGACTGATCTCCGGCGTATACTGTTAGGGCGAGGGCCCAGAACCTGTCGTCGTGGACGCCTTCGGGGTGGCCGAACTGGATGCGGCCGGTCTTGGCGAGCTCGTAGGTGGGGGCGTTGAGCTCGGCGAAGAGGTCCGGGTCGTAGGGTATGTGGAGCAGGGGCCTAAGGGTCTGGGGATTTCCGAGGCCGCTTGTGCAGCCTCTTGGGCAGGTTGTCGACCAGTCGCCCTCTAGGGTTTCTAGGCTGCCTGTCCAGCCGCAGGCGGGGCACTCGGCGGTCCTCATCGTCTCCTTGAGGACGGTGGCCATCGCCTCTTTGTTGGTCTCTGTGAAGGTGACGCCTGTGACGTTCCTGACTCCTGACCGCCTCATGTCCTCGACTATGTAGTCTCCTACGCCCGTCTGGTCTGCGTGGATCGAGGCGAGCCTCTCCCAGTTGTCCTGCAGGCGTCTGAGGTAGCCGATGACTGTGCCGTAGGGGGTGTCCAGGGGGAACTGGTGGCAGAGGCGGAGGTGGACGTGGTCGCCCTTCCTCTCGGCGACGGCTACGACGCTGTGGTCCCGCTTCTTGCCGAAATCGACCCCGGTGTAGAAGAGTCCTCTCTGCCTCTTCTCCGTCATGTAGTAATGGGCCTCGGAGTCCTGGCAGAGGGCTATTAGGCTCATGGGCAGCCACCTGTCTGCGTCCTCGGTCCACTCGCAGAGCATCTCACGCCTCCACCTGGATGAGTCGCCTGAGAGCTGCTCCTCGATCATCCTCACCATCTCGGGCTGCAGGGGCCCATCAGGGGGCAACGCCTCAGTGTACGGGACGGAGTACCTGCTGAACCCCTTGAAGGCGTCGTCGTGAAGCATCCTGTAGAAGACCGAGTCCCTGTTCCACGGCGTGCTCTCGGCGATCAGGTAGCCGTTCGTCGTGTTCAGCGCGAACAGGATGGCCGTGTAGAGGTCCTCGTCTTCCCTGATGAAGTTCGCCTCCATCAGGTAGACGGCCTTCGCCGTGTGCCCCCTTATCGTCTCGGGCACAGGGGGCTGCGCCAGCAGAGTCGACCCGTTCCTGAGCCGGATAACCGTATGGAGGAGGTCCCTACTTCCACAGACTCTATCGAAGAACCTAGGATCATCAGCCTTCATCCTGAGCAGGTGCTCCATCAGTGCCCTGAACGCTATGTTCTTCGCCTGGTCGAACTTCGGAGCCGTCACCAGAATCCTGCTCCCCGGGTACCTGAAGGCGAGGAAGAGGAGCTTCGCCATCCCGTTGAAGGTCTTCCCAGTCTGCCTAGCCTGGACGAGGGCTATGAAGTGGTTATCGTCCCTCAGGAACGGCCACATGTAGGGATAGGGCTCAAAACGAAGCCACTCGCGGCAGAACTGGACGGGGTCACCTGGGAGCATCCTCCTCGACCCCGTACCCAAGCTCTCCGCCAGCTCCCCCCTTAGCCGCCCTAGCCGCCCCCTCAAGCTCCTCAAGCTCACGCTCTATCGCCTCCACGTCCGCGTCCCGGACCATCACGTAGCACGCCCTCACGGCCCTGATCATCACGTCCATCGCCCTGAGCTCCCCCTTCCCCGCTCTCCCCTCGCGGTCCAGGACGAGGTCGATCCTCTCCATCAGCCCCTCCAGCCTGCGCAGGTACTCCGCCCTCTTCCCCTTGGGGTCGATCCTCGTCCTCCTCGCCCCGACGAACGCCCTGACCCAGCCCTCGCCCGCCCCGCGAGCCTCCCCCTCCTCCGCAGCTCCCCCGCCACAGCCGAGAGCAGCCCCACGTCCACAGCCAGCCGGCCCAGGCTCCTCCTCACCGCGACGAACAGCACCAGCGCCTCCCTCGAATCGACCCCGTCCCTCAGCCAACGCCTCAGCACCCCACGCTCAGAGTCCGTGAAGATATAGCCACGCACATCCCCTCACTCCAAAAAAAAAATTTCCGCCTTATCCATGGTAGCATAGGATAAGCCAAACCTAACCCGCCCAGTCCCTGCACCAGTAGAGGTATGCCTTCGTCTGGTTGAGGATGCTGAGGGTCTTCAGGGCGTGGGCGAGGCTCCCGTCGTCCTGTGCCCTGAGCCATGGCTCGAATTCTTGGGACCTAACGTAGGCGTCCCCCTTCCTGGATAGGCGCTTGTAGTACTGGCTTGGGACGCCGAGGAGAGCCCGACGGAGCAGCTCCCTCTCACCTTCGCCGAGGCCTCCGAGAGCCCTCTCGTTGTAGCCCCTGCTCCCCATGAGGGCTGGGTTGAAGCCGAGCCGACTCAGGGCTTCGACCGCCCCGGCTATCGCCGGGTGGGGCTCCCTCGTCATTATCAGCCTCATACCCGCCTTCTCGGCGAAGCTGTTGTAGCGGGCCATGACGGCGGTGAGCTCGACGTGGCGGCGGCCCTGGAGGGGCAGAGTCTCCCTGACGAGGCGTGAGCCGAGCCCCGTCGACCTGTACTTCGGGTGGACGATGACGCGGCTGACGATCGCCCAGTCCCTGTTCAGCTCCTCGAGCCTCGGCGCGTAGCCGACGGCGAGGCGCCTCCCCCCGTTGGCGACGGGAGGGTAGGAGTAGACTATGACGCCGACGACCCCGCCGCCGAGCTCAGCAGCGTAATAGCGCTGGGGGACGGGGGCGTCCTCCTCCCTGTAGTGGAGGTGGGCGAGGCGCCTGTACTCGTCGCCACAGGACTCCCTGATGATCACCTTCTCCATCACGGTGCAGGCGGAAGCCCCATGGTTCGGCCTGTAATCGACGCTGACATCCTGACCCCAGCCCTTCCTGATGAGGACGCTGGGGCTCAGGTCTTCCTCGAGGTCTGTATGGGCGGTCGCGACGACGAGGGTTGAGCCTGTCCTCCTCGCCTGCCTCTGGGCGTTGTAGGCGACTATCTTCGCGGTCTCCCTGTCGAGGGTACTGCAGAACTCGTCGAGGAGCCAGTACTTCTTGCCCGCCTCGAGGAGCTGGGCGAGCCTGAACCTGTGCCTCTGCCCCTCGCTCAGCTCGCCGTAGCCCTTCAGGAAGAGGTGGGCGTCGTTGAGCCCAACCCTGCTCAGGAGGTCGAGAGCCGAGGCGAAGCTGACTCCGACGGCGTCGATGATCGGGCCTGTCGGGGGGTCGGGGAGTTCGCCCATCGTCGCCGCCTCCCCGCCGAGGTCCTCGCGGAGCGCCCTGAGCAGCAGGCTCTTGCCGCCTCCGCTGTCGCCGGTGATGTAGACGACGTCGCCCTCCCCGAGCCTCAGCTCGAAGTCCCTGTAGACTACGTGGGTCTTCTCCTCGTCGATGCCGAGGCCAAAAGCCTCCGCGACTGCGACGACCCTGTCCGTCAAGGGGGGTTGGGCCCTGAAGCTTATGTCGTAGACGTAGCAGCCACGCTCTGCGTCGTACCTCCTCTGGCCACGTCCGGCCCTCAGTGAGGCAATGTGCCTGGGTGCGCCTACAGGATCATCCATCTTTTCCGGTAATCACTTTCTCGGAGCAACTTATAACATATTTTCAGGAGTATGCCTTAATGATATTCTTTGTATGTTATTCATTTTATGCCCCGCCGCGCCTCGACCTGATCCTATTGTAAACGGCGGTGAGGCCGCCCGGTTCGAGGTAGAGGGTGAGGGAGAGGAAGAGCAGGGGAATCAGCCATGAGAATGGCTCCGCGTGCTCGCCCCCCAAGGCGGTGAGGACCGTCTCGGCTGCGTACTGCGAGGAGACCACGACGAGGGCCCCCAACGGCGCCCAGAGGATTTCATCTACCCCGCCCAGGAAGCTGGCGGCGAACGTGACCGTGAACAGGTTCGCCCATATAGAGGGGCTGCCCATGAACTGGAGGACGTACAGCAGCCCCGCGGCGCTGGCGATGCCGCCCGCGACGAACCAGGAGAAGGCTTGGACTCTGAAGGGATCTA
>Ga0315289_10005299_pt1 | contig 19079 bp, 10 predicted proteins | sample YL17G11_40_MG_FD_203452 | JGI IMG/M metagenome (GOLD analysis project Ga0315289, IMG submission 203452) | Sediment microbial communities from Yellowstone Lake, YNP, Wyoming, USA - YL17G11_40 | ecosystem: Environmental > Aquatic > Freshwater > Lake > Sediment | place: USA: Wyoming | collected...
CAGGGCCACCTTCGCCTTCAACGCCGTGCTGTGACGCTTCCGCTCACCCATCTGTCTCCCCTCCGATCCTTCACTCGGACCCGCGAGACTATCTTATTGCCTGGTCCGAATTTTGGGGAGCATTATAATCAATACGCAAAACAGCGCTACTATCCTCCACAACTTGCGTTGTGAGAACACTTCCATAACTCTTCCCTATTTTGCAGTTCCGGGGACGCGCCCCAGATGTGGTGTCCTGCGGCGTCAGAGCTACTCGCCCAGGTCAAACGCACAGCCCTCGTCAAACTCGAATGTGTCTATCACGTCCCTGACATCCTTCAGATCCTTCGTCAGGTCCACCAGTGATTTGGGGGAGTTGAAGTAAAAATGGAAGTTGACGTACCCGTAGCTGCTGAAAACTTTCGCCATGACTGAGAAGGCAGGATCGTCCTGCTGATATTGCAGAGCCCACATGAAGAACTGCTTGCTCTCATAGAACACGTCTTTGAGAGTGAAAGGCTCCTGGTGGACGTTTAGCGCCAGATCAAGAATGCTGTCTGTATGCCTTGCATGACCAATGTAGGCGTTGACCCTCTCCTTGCGCTCCTTGCCGACGCGCCTGATCTGAACCAGGAAGTACGGCTCTGAGCCGACCTTCTTAAAGCCGGCGTCGAATCGGATGTCAGGATATGCGTTGAAGAATCCAAGCTCCTCAGCCGACATCTTCCGCCAACTAGCGCCAAGCCGGAAGCGAAAGTGGCCGACCTCGTCGTGGTAAGTGTCAGGACCCTCCTGATACATCCCGTCAGTGCTCGGGGCGTTTGCCGTATTGCGGCAGCCCGTGAGCATGAGCAGAGGGACGAACGCGAGCAGAAACAGCAGCGCGTTCTTCACAGGCACCTCCCTCCCCATCTGGCAAGTCGCGCCATCTGGCGGGAACGGTCGCGTCAAGATGGGTGCACAGCCCCTATCCCCCCCTCCGTTGCGCCATTGTACTGCGGGGTGGCCGGTGGCGACAAGTCGCCGACGCTGTATAGGCATGGCGACGGAGCGAGCCAAAATACATTCTAGTCCAAAAGAACCTGCATGGTCTTTTCGCCCCTGAAGCTCACCGGCGCTCAGCGCCCCATTACGGCAGGAGGCCCGTCTCCCTTCCCAGGAGCGCGCGCTGGGCTTCGCGGACGACCTGGTCAACAGCGCGCGCCCGATCCGCGGGGATTGCGAGTCTCATCTCTCCGGTGCAGATCTCGGCGACCTTCAGCCTGGCGATTTCAAGCGCACCCCGCGGGATCGATCCTGAGGTAGTCCGCGTCGCTGGTATCCTCATAGCCTGCTATCCGTCCGTAGACCGCCTGTCGGAGCAGAGCCAGCATGCTGTGCTGGGTGTTCTTGCCCCTGCGAGCATCCACCAGCTTGTGGGCAGCGAAGCGCGTCAATCCGAACTGCTCATCCAGCTCGCGATAGGCCAGCAAGCCAGCATCACTGGTGATCTTGGCTCCATGGAATTCCAGCTTCAAACTGCTGTCAAACTTCAGCCGCAAAGCCCCCTCTGGCCTCTCACCCATTGGATTCTCCAGCTTCGAGCAGCTACAATGCACTCAGAACGGTCTCCTGAGCCCGTATTCTACACTCTCGCGCTCCTGGAACTTAGTGGTAACTGGCAAATCCGGGGTAAGTAGTATCATGGGAACCACTTCGAGGCAAGGCAGCAACAGTTGGTGACGCAAGCACCCGGCATTCTGGTTGCGGATGTCAAGCCCGGCAGGAACGTGTTCGCCATTACTATCAAAAGCCTGGCTCGCGAACTGCGATCTCAGGACGTAAGGATCGGACAGGACATCGAGGGGAAGCCTTTCTGGCTAGACGGGGAGGTCTGCAAGTGATGCCACAAGAGGATGCGATCATTGTCAATCACGTGGGATTCATTCCGAACGGGGCCAAGCACTTCGTTATTGCGGAACCGCCAGATGAAGCGTTCCGGATCATCCGGCGCTGGGACGGGACGGTCGTTTACGAAGGGCGATTGATGCGCGTTGACCAGGACCTCGGCCCGGCCTGGGTGGGCTGCTTCAGTGAGCTCCGGCAAGAAGGGACTTACGTCATCCAGTGCGGGGACGCGAGATCGCGCGTGCTGTGCGTCCTCAATGGGGTCTACGACATGCCCCTGCGCACGCTCTTCAACTACTTTCCGACCCAGCGATGCGGCGACAGCTACACGGGCTGGCATGCTCCCTGCCATACGATGGACGCGCGGCTGATCGACGGCAAGGACGCCAGGTTCATCGATACGGGAGTGCACGTGGACGTCTCCGGGGGGTGGCACCAGTCCTGCGACCTGCGCAAGTGGACATTCGGGACCAGCTACGGGCTGCTCGGCCTGGTGAAGCTGGGGCAGTACGGGCCTCTCCAGCGCTGGGACCGAGGCCAGATCGCCGAGGAGATCAAGTGGGGGAATCAATTTTTCCACAAGATGGTCCGCAAGGACGGCGGGCTCATGGACCACGTTGTGCTGCCCCTTGGCTGGCTTCAAGAGCGCTATCTCTACGGCAACGACGCTCCTGCGGTGGCGGTCTACGTCACGATCGCAGGACAGGCGATGGTAGCCGGCTACTTCAGGGAAAGGGACCCTGAGTACGCCAGCAAATGCCTGAGCGTGGGCAAAAGGATATGGGACTACGCGACCGGCCCCGACTATCCGAAGGCACCATACTCGCCTCCAGTTATCCCCAGGTATCATGAGAAGGTTTTCGAGGCCTTGTTCGTAAACAACTACCCCGGCTCGGCGCTGGACCTGGGGGACAGGCTCTTTGCCGGCATCGCGCTGTTTGAGGCGACTAGAGACTGTACGTATCTTGATGACGCGTGCGCTTGCGCGTCTGCACTTGTCGATCTCCAGGTGGCTGGCGACGTTTCCGAGAACCCAGCCGCCGGTTGCTTCAGGATCGGACCGGATCGCTCCGACATTGTAGCGGACAACGGCGACGGTATATTCGGCCTCCTGGGCATCTGTTCACTTCTGCGGTTGAGGCCCGAGCACCAGGATGCGGGCAAATGGAAGGATGCGGTCTGCCTGGCGGCAGAGCAAAGGTGCCAGATGGCGCAGCGGAATCCGTGGGGCCTGGTGCCCTCCTACTGGTGCTCTGAAGACCCTGGCGGTGGTAGGCCCGCGGGAAGCGCGTTCTACCGGTACTTCTTCAAGCCATTCGCCATGGTGATTGGCAACAACCTTGAAGTGCTGGGAACCGCCCTTTTCCTTTTGCGGGCACGGCAAATCGCCGGGAACAATAGGTGCTTCGGCACCGCCTGCCGTCAACTCGATTGGGTCTTAGGCTGCAATCCTTCTAACGCGAGCACTGTCGAAGGAGTCGGAAGAAACCAAGCCCAGCGATTCATGAACGGCGACGAGTTTTTGCCGCCGACGCCGCAGATACCGGGCGCCGTTATGACGGGCATTACCGGCACTGAGAATGACGAGCCGGCGCCCTTTGGGACGCTGTGTGACGCCGAGTATGACATCCCGCCAACCGCGCTGCTCATGTGGTTGCTCACTGAACTGGCCGGCTGATCAACGGACTATGTTCCCGTTGCCGAAACGGTTGTGCGTGTGGCCGCCCCCGTGCTTCGTGGCCCGCAGCGAGAGCGGTTACTACCGAACAAGGGTTCTCCGTCAAAGCTGTCCTCATTCCTTGCCGAGTGCCTTCCCCACAGCCACCTTGATCGCTTCGCCGCGGAGGTACCGCGACGACAACGCCGTGCGCGACTGAATCTATCGCGTCTGCACGCCCTCCGCCGCCGCGCCCGAGGGTGGTTCTCCTTCTTTCGCCTCTGGCTGCGCTGCCTGGTACACCATCTTGTACCGGATCTTGACGCCGGGCGGGTCTTCGGTAAAGCCCACGATCTGTAGGATGCCCATCCCCCCCTCGCGGGTCTTAAAGAGGAATGTGGCGGGCACCTCCTCACCAGCCATCATGACAAGAGGTGAAGCCACCGTTACTCTATCCGAGAGTTCTTGGTAGCTCATGGTCGGCTCCGTTTCCCACCACTCGGCGGGAACGGGTGTGGCCATTAGGTCCACGGGACCAAGTGCTCCAGAATCGCGATAGGCTTGCCCCTCAGCATCGATCCTCCTCTCCACTAGCCGAGCGTGTCGCACGTTGGCCTGCGCTGAATCGATGTCGCTCGGCGAGGCGAAAAGCCCCCCGCTCTCAAAATCGATGAAGCTCTCCCTGCCAGGACCATAGTCGACCACCCGCTCGATCACCCGGCCGAAGGTGACAGCACCCGCTCCCGAAGGCTGGGGAACTGTATGAGTCTCGGACTCCGGGATGCCAAGCCGTTCCCAGGGCTTGCCCTCGAACGGGCCGTAGAAAGTCCAGGTGCTTGAGTACAATGGATCGTGCCGAACGTAGAACACGTCCTTGTCCGGGACATAGTAGACGCGGTCCGACAAGAGATGATCCGGGCCCCGACCCACGAGGACACCAGCGCGCATCTCGTATGACTTCGACCCGGGCGGTCGCTCCTCCCACAGGTCGGGAAGGTTTTCCGCCTTCGTTGTGCGCGGCGCGTCGGTGAGATCAAGCCCGAGGAACGTGATCTGCCCCACGATCTCGATCTCAACCGGGTTGCTGACGGCACGGACCGGCTCCCGTAATTGTTCTCCTCTTGGTCCCGGTGGGAAAGAGACAGAGATCGCCAGGCGCACCGTGTGCTTTCCGGATCCCAGGCGGAAGGGCTCAGGAGGGTTGTCGGCTGACACCAGCTGCTCGCCCAAGGAAACGCGCATACCCTCGCGCATAGCACCTGGCGCGAGGTCGTCACTCCTCACCAGCAAGCCGCGTAGCAATGGCCAGTAGCGCCATCGTCCATCCAGCTCGAGCTGGCACTTGCCCTCTGCCCGTCTCGGAACGCTCATGATTTGGCCGCCGACGTTGCGCACATCCGCCTTGAACGTGGGCACCTCCCCCGCATTCCAAACCTTCTTGTCCGCCCGCAGCCTGACCTGCACGCCGTCCACCGCCTCGCCCCAAGGCGGCTCAACAACGACTTCGACATCCGTCTTGTGCCCCGGCTCAAGCGAGACGTTCCTGAATTCGACCCAGCGGAATGGGCGCACCTCCAGCCGAAAATACCTGATGTCTGCCGGTTGCAGGTTGTCGAACAGAACGATCTGCGGAGAAGGGTGCAACTTCTCCTCACGGGACGCGTGTATTCCTCCCTGGTTATCCTCAGCCACCAGCCGCGCATCCTGGTCGTCAGGCATGTGGTGCGAGACGGCGATGCGCGTGCCGCCGTCGGCCTTCTCAGCCTGCGCAAGGGCCACCTCGCCGCATTCCTGGGTCTTGTGGCGGGTCCATGCTTTGCCGTCGTGCTCCATCAGCGTCGTCCAGTCCCCCGCCAGCCCGAATCGGATTGTGCAGGTCTCGGCGCCTTCAGGAAGGGCGGCAGCAATGGCATACATGTTCTGTAAGTCCTTTCCTCCGCTCTGCGGGGCGGTCGTCCCCTTGCTGAGCCCAGTTGGTTCAACACGGTGGACGACTGCCCGGCCGAATATGCTCTCCAAGCCGCCGATGCGGAGGGCGAAGGAACGGTTGTATGCCTTTTCCCTCTCCGCCTCGCCACTCCAGACGCTGCCGAAGCCGACCCATCGATCGTATGGCCGCTCCGCCGTCGCCGAGCCGTCCGGACGCCACCAGGGCTGTCCCTCGGACGGGTAATGAGAGACGCCCACCAGCTCCACCGTCACGCCGCCGGGCAGGGTGGCTTTCCATTGGGGAGCAGCGGCAGCAGGAGTCTCTTCAGCCTTCGGCTCTTGGGCCTTCGCTGGCGCTTCGAACTCCGGCCGCGCCTGGGGAATCAGGAGGAGGGCCAGGGCGATGAGCGCGGCTGCCGATAGCCAGCCGAGACGGATAGATAGCTTCCTGTTCGCGTCGAGTATCCGGCGCAGGCGGCCGGCTATGCTCCCCTTCGTCTCGACGATCCCGACGTAGCCCGGCGATAGAACGCGCTTCCGCGCGGCCTGCTTGACGACGCTTAGCAACGAGTTGCCATAAACCTCCCGCTCGCCGCCGAGATGGCTGAGCACGACGTCGTCCACGATCATCTCCCGCTCCCTCCTCAGGCGCAGGTTGGCCAGCCAGACCAGCGGATGGAACCAGTAGAGGCTTTGCAGGATGACCTGAATCCAGTTCACCCACAGGTCTCGCCGCCGCAGGTGAGACAGCTCGTGCAGGAACACGGGCCTGAGCTGGTCCGGCGGCAGGTCCTCCAGCGCGCCGGCAGGCAGCATGATCCTCGGCCGCACCAGGCCAACGAGTATGGGAGAAGAGAGGCCGGCCGAGGTCAGCAGTCGCACGCGGGAGCCGACCCCAATCGCTTCACGCGCCTGACGGAACGCGTCGAGCACCTGCGCATCCTCCACCGGAGCGCTCCCGGACAGGTGCCTGCGCAATCGGAGGTATTGCCTCGCCAGAAGCCCCATCATCCCCAGCAGCCCCACAAGCCAGACGCCGAAGAGTGCCTTGGGCCACGAAACATGAAGCGAGTGCGGCAGGACGGCGGGCGCTTCTGCAAATGGCGCGGTTTGGTATGAAGGTCCGGGCACGAACTCACCCAGCGTCGGCGCAGGGAGCGCCTCCACAGTGGATGTTTGCAGGGGCGCCTCCGGCGTGAGCGGAAACCACTGCCCGATGCCGGTCACGAACGCAATGCCGGGCGGCAGGCAGAGCTTCAGCAGCACCAGACACCACAGCAGATACCTGAACCGGGCGGACGCCTTGCGCGCCAGCAGTGAGATGGCCAGGACAACCGCCACCAGCACGGCGACCTGCCAGGACATGCGCGTCATCCAGTCCAGCCATACCCCGGCGGCCGCATCCAAAGCAGACCCCGTGTGTCCCATCTTACCGCCCTCCCCTCTTGCGTTGCTGCGCGAGGATCTCCTCGAGCCGGGCGACCTCCTCAGCGCTCAGGCCCTTCTCCTCGGCGTAATACGCGACAAAGGGCGACAGCAGCCCGTCCAGCACGCGGCTGGAGAACTCGCTCACCGCCGCCCGCACCGCCTTGGCGCGCGGAACCGCCGAGCGGTAGAGGAACGAGTTGCCAACCTTCCGGTAGGTCAACCACCCCTTCTCCACCAGCCGGCGGACGAGGGTCTTGACGGTCGAGTAGGCCCACTTCCGGTCGCCCGCGAGCCTCTCGTAGATTTCCCCCGTGGCCATGGGGCCGTCTTCCCAGATCACCTTCATCACAGCCCACTCGGACTCGGAGATGGTTGGCCGCTGCTTCGGACGCCTCGCCATGGGTTCCCGCCCTCCTCTGAAAGATTCTGCATGACTCACATGGTTACGATTGTAACCCGCCCTTCCCCATTTGTCAAGCCCATTTGTCGGAAAAATGAGAAAGAAAGCGGGAGTCCATAGTTTGGCCGAGTCGCGCCAGAGCAGGGGGTGCTAACGCGCTTGCTCGCTTTGCGGTGACACCAGCAGCAATAGATCACCAGTTCGTGACCATGCGCCTGGGCACGAAGCGCTCGACGGTTTTCATCGGGGCCTCGTCGGCACGCAGGTGATCGCGCACGTAGAGCGGGCAGCTCGTCGGTGACTCGTCGCGCGGGGAGATGTCGACCAGCGTGCTGCCACGGAACTTGCAGGCATACTGCTGCTCCCACGGGGTGTGCGCGTTGACGGTGTAGCTCGACGTGCTTTCCTTCACCGCGAAGCTGAGGACGATCCTGTCGCCCGGGACCAGCCCTGCAAAACGGAGGTAGCGCCCGCTCCATTCGAGCTCGGCCGGGCGTCCGCCCACCTCAGCGCGAAGCAGGCGCGCGTTCACCCAGTGCGGAATCCGCACGTCGAGTCGCTTTGCCGCCTTGTTCCGGATGACCGCCCTGCCCGCGTACGGCAGGTAGCTATCCACGTCCACAAGCCGCGCGGCCCGGTTGAGAAGCAGGTTGACCACGGCCCTCTCGCCGGCTTCGCGCACGATCCCCTCCCAGGCGTAGTACAGCCCCTGGGTGGCGTTGCCTGTGCAGCAATGCATGACCCACGGGCGTGGAATGCTCGTCGGCGCTCCCTGGCCGACAAAGACGCCTATGCTGCGCGCGAAGACGTCGTCGAAGCAGAACTGGCCCGGGTATGTTTCGCTATGCCATTCCTCACCCTTGAAATGCGCGGCGATTCGCTCCAGGTCATCCGTCCGCGTGACCTGTTGCTCGACAAGCTGGTTACGCACGACCGCGTCCACGTCGTCCCAATAGTCGCCGACGCCGATGTCGGACAAGCGGATGCCCAACCCGACCAGGTCCCCCAGAGCGCAGCTTTCCATGAGGTTGCCGGCGGCCGGATAGGTGTTGATCCAGCCCATGCGCGGGATCCCCCTGGTGAGTGTGAACTCATAGCTGCGGCGCACGAACTCCATGATCCGCACGTCTTCGGCCACGATCGCGTACTCGAGCAGTCCCCGAAGCGTAATGGCACGTGCGTGCCAGTGGGAGAACCAGTGCCCAAGCTCGTGACCGGCGGTGAACGGCGGATCGGGACGGCGCGACGCCACGTGCCCAGGTCCGTGCTTACGAGGAACATCCGGATCCGGTACCCCACCCCAAAACCTTGGTAGCAGGCAGTAACGGCTTAGCCGCGCGGCCAGGTCGAGGGCGACCGGATCACGGCTGACCGCGTACCAATGCGCGGCCCCGTAGATCTGGTGGGCATGCATGCAGGTGACCGCTCCCTCGCCGCCTTCGGTCTCATCCTGCGCTTCGTCGGTGTTCAGCCAGCCCGACCGGGGATAAGAACACGGTTCGCCCCAGCCGCCTTTCTCCGGGTAGTAGCAGTAGTCGCCACGGCACACGGCGATGCGGCGCAGACCGGCGGTGAGCTCACGGAGCTTCTCCTCCATGAGCGCCGGTTGCCAATCCAGATCCCGCCACACCAGCATGGCCCGCAGCATCCGCCCCCCTCCGGGCAGCGTGGCGAAATCCTCGTCTCGGCCCTTGCCGTAGAACGCCGGCGCGTATGAATTCCGCCAAGGGCGCTTCGGTGTGTAGAAATCCCAGTACAGGCCGTCCTGGATGCGGTCGACCATGGCCCGCCGGTACTGGGACTCGAGGTCGAGGTACTGGTTGCTACCGCACATCAGGCGCATCAGGGGAAGCGACTCCCCGAACTTGGGATCGCACAAGGTTTCAGCCGAAGCCCAGTGCGACAGATGGGGCCGGGGCGTGCAGAAATGGATCAGCCCGTACATTGTCAGCAGTTCCGGGTCGATGTTGCCGCCCATGCCGGTGATCGCCAGGCGTGCCCGGTCCGCAAGATCGAGTGTGTCCGGTATGGTGTCGCGGTAGCGCTCACCTTCGCAGGACGCGGCAACGGTTTCCGGATCGCGCGTCTTCGAACTCATGCTTCCTCCTGCTCTTGTGTGCTCCATCGTCCTAGCGGTCGCCTTCGTCGTTGCAGTGACTCCTGCTGCCCCAGGCAGTCCGAACCCCTCACCGACGGCCAGGAATACCGCTTTACCATTCGCATCGCCACGGCCACTTGGCCGGACGGGGTCGAGACCCGGAACGCGGACGAGCATGCGTCAATGCCAGATTACTTCAACCCCGCGACGCCTCTGCTGGAAGTTCAGGTCATGTAGTACTGGACGCATCCTCGCCGCCAAGCTTCTTATACCCCCTCACATTGGCGATACTGGTTGCCACCTGATGGGCGAATGACTGTACGTCTTCAGCGAAATGAAACATTTAAGGGCTTTTGAATTGATATGGTTCCTCCCGGCTCGGGCTTCGTTCTCTAGAGCAGCTAAACGCTCCTCCAGCGTTGATGCTCGGGAAGCTGCCTCCTGTGCCCAACCGGCTGGAGACCTTCCGGATATGATGCCGCCCAGAGCGGCGGCACGGGTGCGCATTATGATCTCAAGCCCCGCAGGGGCGAGACAGACCTTGTAGAGGTGCCTGTTGCGCGTCTTCAGGCCTAGTGGGTTGTTTGGTCCGTTAACGAAGGGCGGCCGGCACTATGATATTCCTAAGCACCTCGTCCAGATGCACAAGTCGGCAGAGCAAGAACAGCAATATCGTGAGAGTGGCCGACGCCGGGACCGAGATGAGCCATGAGCCGAAGATGCTCTTTGTCACATTGCGGTTGACCGCGGCTAACCCACGCGCCAGGCCAACGCCCAAGATGGCTCCGACGATCGTGTGGCTGGTCGAGATGGGCAGTTTCATCCTGCTGCACACCAACACGGTGGTAGCAGTAGCTATGTTGGCCGCCACTCCTCTGGAGGGCGTGAGCTGGGTGATCTTGTCGCCTACCGTGGCTATAACTTTGTGCCCGTAAGTGGCCAGACCCAGCACTATGCCGCAGCCTCCAAGCACGAGTATCCACATGGGGACCAGGACCTGCATTTTGATCTGGCCCCCGCCCCTGACGATGTCCACGACGGCGGCCAGGGGTCCAATTGCATTGGCCACGTCATTGGCGCCATGGGCAAAGGAGACCGAGCAGGACGTTACCACCACGAGCGGGGCGAAAACCCGCTCCACCCGGCTGAGCTGTTCGTGCAGAGAAACGCCGTCGTAGTCTCGAAAGTGTCTGGCGATAAACAGCCTGGCCCCCAGACCGCACAGCCCGCTGATAAACAGGGATAGGATGAGCGCACGGCGTCCAGACAGACAGTCCTTCAGGGCAGGCACGCGCTCTGTAAGGGCCTTGTCGCAAAGGGTGGAGATGGTCACCACAAGGGCGACAATGAAGACGATATAAGGCCAGACTCGAATCGCTGAATCGGCCGGTCTTTCCCTGCCCAGTATAAGCCAGACGATCAGCCTGAAGCCGAGAAAAGCCGCCACGGCGCCTGCCACGGGCGAGATGAACCAGCTAGCCACAATCTGCCCTAGCATGCCCCATTTCACCGCACGCCATCCCGCGGCCACTACGCCGAACCCCGCCACAGCCCCGACGATGGAGTGCGTCGTGGACACCGGCATTCCCCACCATGTGGCCAGGTGAAGCCAGAGGGCCGAACCCAGAAGCGCGCAGGCCATCCCCAACGCCAGGACTGCGGGCGCGGAGGATAGGGCATTAGGGTCCACGATCCCCTGTCGCACGGTGTCCGTCACGTGCGAGCCCACCAGCGTGGAGCCGCAGAACTCAAATATCGCCGCCAGGATGAGCGCGTTACGCAGGCTGATGGACTTGGAGCCCACAGCGTCGCCCATCGAGTTGGCGACGTCGTTGGCGCCGATAGTCCACGCCATGTAAAGGCCGAGTACGGCCGTGATCCCGATAACCAGTAGGGTCATGGTATGCCAGGGGGTACGGCTGAGGTCGTCAGGATGTCATTCACTACTTGACGATCATCGCCCGGAGCAGATCGCCCGTGTTCTCGGCAGCGTTGGCGATTTCGCTCAATGTGTGCAGCATCTTCTCGTAGAACATGATGGTCACGGGATCGAGCTGCTTTTCCAGATGGTAGATGTGCTGACTGATCTTGCGCTGCATCCTGTCGGCCATCCACTCCTGTTCGCCCAGCCCGCTGATCCGGTCCAGGACTGACTTGGCCTCTACGCCGCCAAATGAGCTTTCCGCCAGGTCGTCGAGCTCCTCGCCTGCAGCCAACAGCGTGTCCGACACCTTGAGTATCTGGTTCACAAAAGCAAGGAACTCCTCCACCAGTTCGGGGTGTATCTTTGTATTGCGGATCAGCAGGATCACGGCGAAGTCCTGTGCGTAATCGGCAATGTTATCCTGGCAGTGAAGGAACCGCTCCAGGTCCTCCCTGTCCACCGGCAGAAAGTACCGCCGCGGCAGGTGCTCGCGGATTTCATGCTTCACCTGGTCAGCCTCGTACTCCAGCTTGGAGATCGCATCTTGCAGGCGATGGATCTCCTCATAGTCCTCCCGCACGCACGCCTCCATGAGCGGCCGGACAAGCTTCACGCACTCGTGCACCTTTTTGGTGTGCGCGACCAGCGCTGAGAAAGGCGACTTCCCAAACAACTCACTGATCAGGCTCATCGTCCTGTCCCTCCTGCATTCGCTCTTGCTCCTCCCACGCGGGAAGCATCATACCACGTTCGTCAAGTTCTGTCCCGTAACACAGCGCCTGTTTTGCCTAAGCCGCGCAAATGACGTTGGATACCCTTCGCGTCGCAGACGGCTGTTGGCCGCAAGACCTGCACCGCAAAGGTCCGCTCCCTAAGACAGTGCTGAACCTGGCGGCCGCCTCGTCCACCGCTCGCTGCTCGGCGGTGCCGACGGCCGGCTCGTGCTCTTGAAGGATCTGCTTGCAGCGCGGATCGATCGCCGTATCGAAACGCTGGTTGCCAGGCAGGACCCGGTTCTCCTTCACCGTGTATCCGAGGAAGCACGACACAAAGCCTACGAGAGCCTGGGCATTCAGGCTCAGCCGTAAAATGCCGCTTCAGCGCAGGTCGTGAACGCCGCGACCGGGATCGCTGAACCGCCGGCGCGAGGGTGCGCGGCTCAGAACTCAGGCACGCACTCCCACAGGAACCCCGAGCGCTCGCAGTTGTCTGTCTCGCCGACGTAAACGATCCCCTCATCCGTGACGGCCAGGGCGTGCACGATGATGCAGGTCTCGTCGCGCTTGGGGTCGTAGATCGGGCCGAGATCGGTCACCTTGCCCGTCTCGCGATCGTAGACCGAGACGCGCGTGCAGTACATGCTGCCGCCGGCCAGGTAGAGCAGCCCGTCCGGTCCGAAGTCCACCCCTTCCAGGCGCCCGCCCGGGCTGGCCAGGGCGAGGAACTCGCAGGTGCCCGTCTGTTTCTCGATGCGGTAGAGGGCGCCGTTGCTGGCGCCGACGTACATGTAGCCGTCTCCGCCGTCGCGCATGTTGGCGAAGGCCGGAGTCCTTCCGCCCACGGGGTAGAGGTAGCTGTCGAAGACCTGGTACCCCTGGTCTGGGGTGTACTTGTAGAGTTTCGGGCTGCTGGTCTGGATGTTAAAGACAGCCGCCGCGATCCGCTCGGCCTCCTCGTTGATGCCGGGCCATCGCATCATCTGATTAGACTGGCCCCACAGGCACCCCTCGTCGTCGCAGCGCAGCTTGTGTCCTGAGATCCACTTCATCGGGAACGACTCGCGCGTCTTCATGTGGAAGCCCCACTGCGTTCCGAGAGGGTGGCCGTTTCCGTAAATGATCTTGCGCTTGCGATCCAGAGCGACGGACTGGATGTAGTCGCCGGGCGAAGGAATGCCCAGGACCTCGTACTCCTCCTTGACCGGATCAAAGGTGAAGATCTTGCCGCCGGGGGCTTCGGGATGCTCGGCGAAGCTGTGCAACCCCGCCGTGGCTCCGACGATCTTGCCGTCGTCGTCGAGCTCCAGGGAGCGGTGAATCTTCACGTCAAACCGGTCGCCGATCTTCGGGAACTCCAGGCTCCTGAACTCCTTCGTCTTCGGGTCGAAGGCGTAGAATACGTCCCCTTTCCAGCTCGTCAGGCCGCAATAGATCAACTTGACCTCGGGGTGAAACAACAACGAGGTGAACGAGATCCAATTCTTGAACGGCTCGTGGCTCTGCCAGTCGTCGAACTTCCAGACCTTATGGACCGCCTGCACCATCCCGAGCGGGACCCGATCGACGCCCATGTCGTAAGCCGTAACCTTACAGCTCGCCATCCGGCCTTCCTCCTGAATTGAGGGTGTGCAGTGGCACGGGAGTGCGCAATACTACTGCGGGGCCGATCCTGCGTCAAGGATTTCAGAGATTGCCCGCCGAGTGCAGAGCCGCATCGTCTCAGTAGACCCAGAATGTCCAAAGAAGATCACCGAGCGTGCGCTCAGTGCCCCGCCCCTTCGATGGTGCCACCTTCTATGTTAGAGTTCCGACCCCAGCCAGCAGCGGCTCTCAGACTCTCTGCCAGATATGGCTGTTCTGGTCAACGCATTGTTGGTTCCTTCGATGTCACATCTCGTCGTTGCTGCGAGGATGGGAGAGCGGTATCATGAGTACATACTGCTGAGCGAGAACCGTCCCCTTTGTTGGCTTACCCGCTGGCGCGAGGGCTGGCTCGAGGGCAACCGGAACTGCCTCTATCAGCGGCTAACGTATCTGAAGGCGGATTGCGACGATGGCATGCAGAATCGGTTCCACCGTAGGCGGCTTGTTCCCAGGGCCCAAACGTGTCAGCGAGCATAGCGGCGAGAGGTAATAGAATGGCCACCGAGGTGAAGGTTGTGCCCCATCAAGGCCGGACTGCCATTTCGGTGAACGGGCAGCTGATTCCAGGGATGTCCTTCGTTTATTCCGCAGGGGAGGGCAGAAGCGATACCTACCGGGAGATGGTGGACGCGGGAGTAAAGATATTCCTCTGCATGTGGAATTTCCATTGCTCCAACTACAGCCGGATGGGCTGGCCGGAGAGCGGCGAGCCGGATTTTCGCGCACTGTGCGACCGCATGGACAGGCTTGCGTCTCTGTCTGAGGATCTATGGTTCATCCCGCGCATCTATCTGGACACTCCGCACTGGTGGGCGAGACGCTGCCCTGGAGAACTCGTGCTTTACTCGGACAGCAATGGCACACCCCCTGAACCCACGGAAGGGCACGGCAACCTCGCGGAGGCGTCAATGGCCTCGCTCCGTTGGCGGGAAGATGTCTCGGAAGTAATCCGCCGACTTGTCAGCTACGTGGAGAACGGCCCGTATGCTGACCGCGTGCTCGGGTACATGCTGAACTCGGGCGGCAGCGAAGAGTGGGTGTACTGGGGCGCCCAGCACGGAAGAGTTCCCGACTACAGCCTCCCTGCCCTCAGGGCTTTTCGCGAGTGGCTCAGGGAGAAGTACAGGGATGATGGATGCCTCGCCATGGCATGGAATATGGCTTCGGTGACCTTCGAGTCTGCCCGGATTCCGGAGGAGCATGAAAGGCGCCTGTCTCATAAAGGCCTCTTGCGCGATCCAGCCCTTGATCGGCCGGCCGTCGATTACGACACCTTCCTCTCCGAATTGTGCGCAGGGACGCTCCTGCACTTCTGCCGCGTGGTAAAGGAAGCCACTCAGCGGCGGCGGCTGACAGGCAGCTTCTATGGCTACTTGCTCTGGCAGACGGGCATGCTGAACTCCGTTGTCAACAATGCCCATACAGGACTGCGGAAACTGCTTGAATCACCGGACATTGACTTCGTGACCGGCATCACCAGCTACGACAACCGCGAGCCGGGTGGGCCGGGCAGCTTCATGCTCCCGGCCGAAAGCGTTCAGGCAGCGGGCAAGCTTCTGTTTAATGAAGTGGACCTGCGCACGCATCTGACCCCGGGAACCGTGGCGGCCAAGTTCGAGACGGACCGCTCGGGGCCCATGGTTCTGAATACATGGCCGCTGAACACCGCTGCCGAGTCGGTGGCGGTCTACAGGCGTGAGTTCGCCCATCATCTCATTCACGGGGCCGCATGGTGGTACTGCGACACGGAAGAGGGATGGTACTCGTGCCCGGAACTGCTCGATGAGTTCAGAGCCCAAAGCGCAGTAGCACGGCGGGCTCTGGACTGGGACATGGGATCCGTTGCCGAGGTCGCGGCGGTAGTAAGCGGACAGAGCCCTGCCTGGCATCGGCTATGCCGAATGCATGACGTGGCTCCACGCGAGTTGACCGACCTGCAATGCGATCGGGCCACCAGTAACCTATACAGGGCAGGCTTACCCATAGACTGGTGGATGATGGAAGACCTGGGTCTGGAGGAACTACGACGCTATAAGGTGATCTACTTCCATAACGCCACGTTCCTGAGCGACGATGAACGGGCACTGGTAGAGGGCCTCAAAGGCGACGGTCGCACCCTGATCTTTGTTGGCCAGGCCGGCTTGCTCAGTCAGAACGCATGTTCGGCAGACAACGCCGCGTCCCTTACAGGAATTCGCTTTCGGCTCCACGAGCAGCGGCAGCCTGCTCTGATTGACATTCTGGACTATGAAGATGATCTGACAGCAGATTGCCGGGCGGCCACGACACTCGGCACCGGAGCCTTGCTGAGCCCGTGCCTGGAAGCTGATGATGCCGGAAGCAGAATTCTCGGCGTGTGGCGGCTGACAGGACGGCCGGCAGCCTGCGTGAAGGAATTCGGCAACTGGCGGTCTGTGTTCTTCGGCGTCCCTCCCAACAACACACCGATACTTCGCGCCATCGCCCGGACTGCCGGATGCCACGTGTGGTACGAGGCGGACGCGGTCGTTTTCGCAAACAGGAGCCTGCTGGCCCTCCACCGGAATAACTACCCGTACCGTGTCTACCTGCCGCGGCCGATGACGGTTACGGACCTTTTTTCGGGCACGACAGTCGCCCGCGATGCGCTGAGCTTCGTGCCCCCCGGCACATGGGGCACAGTGACGGACTTGTGGCGCCTTCAGGCGGTGGCACAATAGATGTTCTAAGAGTGCGACGCGATTAGGCTGCGCAGCCTGTGAGGGCCTTGACCTGTTTCTTGGTTGTCCCGTGGATGCGCAGGTCGCCCACGTGGGCTTCATGCTGAGATCAAGCGACCAATGCCGCATGGCGGCATAGACGGTACGTGGCGCCACGCCATTCATCCCCATTTCATCCGGCAGTCCGTGGGAAAACGGATACTGCGAGTCGTTCATCGGGAAACTGAGGGACGAGCTGCTGAACCGGGAGCTGTTGCTGAGGCTGGCGGGAGCACGGTATGTGGTGGAGGAGTGGCGGCAGGAGTATGATCACCGCCGGCTGGATGACGGATTGAACTGGCGGACGCCGGCAGCGGCGTTTGCTTGTCGCGGAGGGGCGTTCGCCGCTATGATTGCGGGCCTTTGCGCTGGGTCAGAGATTTCCGGTCCGGTACGTCGTGCACATCGTTATGCGGAAAGGTTGGAAGCATGAACCGAAGAGAGATCGAGAAGGCGCTGAGCGTCGCCACGGCGCGTATGCGGTACGAGTTGGAGCGGTTCCTTGCACAGGCACGGTTCGCCGAGGGGCTGTGCGAGCTTCACCCCGACAAGGCGGCGCGGTGGAAGAAGCTGATCGCAAGGGCCGGGCAGATTGTGGATGCCGTGGACATGGGCGGGAGCATAGAGAGCGTCCGCGCCGCCGTGCGGGAAGCCGAGGCCGTCATGGCGCCCATCGGCAAGGCAGCCAAGACGTATACGGTCTATTGCGTCGGGCATGCCCACATTGACATGAACTGGATGTGGTCGTGGCCGGAGACCGTGGCAACAACCAATGACACCTTCTCGACCGTCCTGCGCCTGATGGATGAGTACCCGGACTTCTGCTTCACGCAGAGCCAGGCAAGCGTGTACGCCATCGTGCAGAAGCTCAACCCAGGGATGCTGAAGCGCATCCGCCGGCGCGTCAAGGAGGGCAGGTGGGAAGTCGCCGCCAGCCACTGGGTCGAAGGGGACAAGAACCTGGTGAGCGGCGAGAGCCTCTGCCGCCACCTCCTGTACACCAGGCGTTACATGAAGGAGCTGTTCGGCCTGTCGCCGGAAGACGTCACGATTGACTGGTCGCCGGATACTTTCGGCCACGCGGTCACAATCCCGTCCTACCTTGTCCGAGGCGGCGTCCGGCGGTACTACTGCTGCCGTCCGGGGACGTACGGGCCCGCCCGGCCGCCGGTATTCTGGTGGCAGGCGCCGGACGGTTCGCGCGTGCTCGTAAACCGCGAAATCCGCTGGTACAACGGAGAGATCGAGCCCGGGGTCGGCCAGTCGCTGCTGGACTTCGCCAGGCAAACCAGCCTGCATGTGTGGATGCGCGCCTATGGTGTGGGCGACCACGGCGGCGGCCCCACGCGCCGCGACATCCTCTGCGCCCACGACCTTGACTCGTGGCCCGTCTTCCCGAACGTCAAACTCTCCACGACGGAGCCCTTCTACAGGACCCTGGAGGAGGCCGGCGACCGGCTGCCGACGCTGGACTGCGAGCTGAACTTCGAGTTCGAGGGCTGCTATACCAGCCAGAGCCTCATCAAGAAGTCCATCCGGTACGCCGAGAACCAGCTTTGCTGCGCTGAGGGGCCGGCGGCGATTGCATGGGCCGCTTTCGGCTGGGACTATCCGCTGGACGAGCTGCGCGAGGGGTGGCGCAACACGCTCTTCGGCCACTTCCACGACATACTGCCCGGCTCAGGCGTGCATGACACGCGCACCTACATCCACGGCAAGTTCCAGGACACCGCAGCGATGACGGGGATGGTGGAGACACAGGCGCTGCGGTTCCTTGCCTCCAGGGTTGACACCTCCCCTTTGAGCGTGCAAGAGCCTGAAGTGCCTGCGCTCTTCGTCCGGTCCGGGCTCGGCGCCGGCGCGGGCATGGGCTCGGGCACCGGCTCGATGTCCGTGGCTGAGCAGAGCGGCGGACAGGGTGCGAGGCCCTTCGTCGTCTTCAACCCATCCGCGTGGGACCGCAGCGAGGTCGTGACGGCGACCGTCTGGGACAATGCCCCCGGAGGCGCAGACGAACTGGGCAAGACAACCTTCTCGGCGCGCGCGCCTTCCGGCAAGCTGCTCCCAACGCAAGTGATGGAGGCGGGACACTTCTGGGGCCACCGCTTCGTCCGGCTCGCCTTCCCCGCCGAGTGCGTCCCCGGTCTCGGCTACAGCCTCTACACGATGGTGGAGGCCGAGGCCGGTGCGGCCCAGCCGGGAGTGCGCACGGCCGAGCCTTTCGGGATGGAAAATGACTTGATCGCCGTGGACATTGACCCGGACTCCGGCGGAATCCGGATGTTGAAGGACAAGGCGTCGGAAGTCAACCTTGTTGACCCCTCCCGCCCGGCCGCGGTGTTGGAGTTCGCCACGGAGGCGCACCACGGCATGACCGCGTGGCTGCTCGCCCCCCTCGGGCCGATCAGCCGCCTGCAGGTCGTCTCCGTCAAGCGCGACGCCAAGGGGCCTCATGCGGCTTCGGTCAGGGTGGACATGCGCCTCGGCGAATCGAGCTTCGCCGTGAAGTACGAACTGCGCGCGGGCGAGCCGAGCCTGTGCATTGACATCGAGGCCACGTGGCTGGAGCGGGGCAGCCCCGAGCGCGGCGTACCCGTCCTGCGCATGGCGTTCCCGCTCGCGCTCGCCCATGCTTCGGCTCGATACGAGATCCCGTTCGGGAGCATCGAGCGCCCG
>Ga0315289_10005300_pt1 | contig 19077 bp, 17 predicted proteins | sample YL17G11_40_MG_FD_203452 | JGI IMG/M metagenome (GOLD analysis project Ga0315289, IMG submission 203452) | Sediment microbial communities from Yellowstone Lake, YNP, Wyoming, USA - YL17G11_40 | ecosystem: Environmental > Aquatic > Freshwater > Lake > Sediment | place: USA: Wyoming | collected...
ACCGAATTGTTTTCCTTGTTTGAAAGTATATAGAAACCGGCATCAGTTGTCAAGTAAAAAAGTAAAAAATCACTAATTTGACGATTGGCGTATGCGGCTTTGCGGTTATAGTTGAATCGCGAGCAAGCTCGCTCGCACAATTTTTGCACCTTGATGGCCGCGGACTTTGAGGATTTTGATTTGGGCAACAGGCCCTCCAGCTTTGAACCGAATTTGCCTTGACAGGTGCGGGATTGGCGACTTAAATAGCAAGACTGGAGAGCCGATGGAAAAATCAAGTTCGGAAATATTGACTGATCCAGTCGGCGCCGCGGTTGTGTGCCGGGCGGTGAAGAAGTATTACGGCGAGGTCAAGGCGGTTGACGGGGTTGAGCTTGAGGTCCGTCTGGGGGAATGCTTTGGCCTGCTCGGTCCCAACGGCGCGGGCAAGACCACCCTGGTTGAAATCCTGGAAGGGCTTACCAGGAGCGACAGCGGGGTGGTGGAGGTGCTGGGTTACCAGTGGGGCAAAGGCGATGACCGCGCTTTCCGCGACCGGATCGCGGTGCAGCTGCAGGAGACGCAGTTGGCGGACAAGCTGACCGTGGCGGAGACCATCCGCTTGTTCCGGAGCTTTTTCCGGCGTGGTCGGAGCGTGGAAGCGGTGATCCGCGATGCGGGTTTGGAGGAAAAGCGTAACGAGCGGGTATATCAGCTTTCGGGCGGCACCAAACAGCGGCTGGCCCTGGCCTGCGCCCTGGTCTCGGACCCGGAACTGCTTTTCCTGGACGAGCCCACCACCGGCCTTGACCCGCAAGCGCGCTCCCGGGTGTGGGAGGTTGTGGAAAAATTCAAGTCAGCCGGGGGCACGGTCATGCTCACCACCCATTACATGGAAGAGGCGGCGCGGCTGTGCGACCGCGTGGCGATCATGGACCACGGAAAATTCCTCGCGCTCGGAACCCCCGCGGCCCTGGTGGAGTCCCTGGGCGGACGCGAGATCATCGAATTCACCGCGCGCGACGGACTTGAACTGGATGCGGTCCGGGGGCTTCCCGGCGTCAAATCGGCCGCGGACAACAACGGCAATTTCTCGCTCAAGGTTTCCGCGATCAACGACACCTTGCCCGCGCTGATGAGCCTGGTCGAGCAAAAGGGGCTGCGGTTGGTTAAGCTGGTCACTCGTCCGGCGACGTTGGAGGATGTTTTCATGGCCCTGGCTGGAGGAAAGCTTCGTGAAGAATGAGGTGATGCATCCTCTGATCGAGCTGATCATCGCCCGGGTCAAGGAGACCATCCGGGAGCCGGAGGTCATCTTCTGGGTGTTTTTTTTCCCGGTGCTGCTCGCCTTTGCCCTGGGCATCGCTTTTCGGGAAAAGCCGGAACCCGTTCTGCGCGTGGCCGTGCTCAACCAGGTGGGAATGGAGGATGTGGTCAAGGTCCTTTCGCGCTCGCCCAACCTGAGCGCGGTAATGGTCGACCAGCGCGAGGCATCCTCTGATCTGCGCGCCGGCCGGGTGGACATCGTGATCGGAAGAGCGGATGAAAATTCCCCCACCCCGGCCCTGGCCGGCAAAATGGTCTTTACTTATGACCCGGCCCGGTCCGAAAGCGAGATCGCGCGGCTGGCCGTGCATGACGCGCTGGAGCGCGGCCTGGGCCGCGAAGATTTGATCGCAATTGAGGATCACAAAGTGACCGCGCCCGGGACCAGGTATATCGATTTTCTGATCCCGGGTCTGATCGGGATGAACCTGATGGGCAGCGGCATGTGGGGCGTGGGCTTTGCCGTGGTGCTGGCGCGCACGCGCAAGCTCTTGAAGCGGCTGGCGGCCACGCCCATGAGGCGCTCGCACTACCTGCTCGGGTTCATGCTCTCCCGGCTGCTTTTCCTGGCGCCCGAGGTCGCGGCCCTGGCGCTCTTCGGCTGGGTCATTTTCAAGGTCAAGGTTTACGGCTCGGTGCTGGACCTGGCAATCGTCTCGATCCTGGGCGGATTGACTTTCGCGGGCATGGGGCTGCTGGTGGCCTCGCGCTCCAAGACCGTCGAGGCGGTCAGCGGATGGATGAACTTCATCATGCTCCCCATGTATCTCCTGAGCGGGTCATTCTTTTCCTATGAAAGGTTCCCAAAAATCGCCATCCCCTTCATCCGCGGCCTCCCGCTCACCGCGCTCAACGACGCCCTCCGCGCGGTGATCAACGAGGGCAAGCCGCTCACCGCGTCCTGGGTCGAACTCGGAGTGCTCTCGCTCTGGGGCCTGGCAAGTTTTGCCGTGGCCCTGCGCATTTTCCGCTGGCAGTAAAATAGCGCTTTAGAATCACTACTGTCCGGGGAAAGATTAAGAGGATTTTCCATAGGCGCTCGGCGCAGGCCCATTTGACGGCTCCGGGACGAGTTGCAATTGCCAAATCCCATCAACTGGACAATGATCCACGCGTCTTAGCCTGCGGTTGAAATTCGATTTCGATAGCCCGGCCAATATGCTCATCTACTAATTAGATGGACAGGGCCGGTCCTGCATTTCATCAGCCCGGCCAGTCATGGTTTAACCCGGGGCTGGAATTCAGTTTCGATAGCCCGGCCATTCATGGCCGGGAACGGCGACGGCCTAACCCTTTTGCTGCGGTCCGCGCCGGGGCGCGGGCCGCAGCAGTAAGAGGAGAGCGCCGATTCCCCGGCGCTGAAGCGCCGGGCTATCGAATACGCCTATTCAAAATCCGAGGAAGCGCCGGGCTATCGAATCCGGCAAAGAGCGGAAAATATTTCCCCGGACAGTAGCGCGTTAGAATTCGGAATCAGGAATCAGGGCGGTTTCAATAACGATCCCCCAGACGCGCCCGGAATTGACTTGATCAGCCTTTGCTCATAGAATTTAGCACGATGAGGGGAAATTTGGGCAGACTGTTCGGGCTATTTTTCATTTTCCTGGCCCTTTCCGGAGAGGCGAGCGGGGATTCCCCCAAGCAGGTCCGGGTGTTGCTGGGCCATTTGGGGCAGTCCGCGGCGATCGAAGGCGAGGGGCTGAAAATCCAGTCGCCGCGTCGCAAGTATTCCAGGCCGGGGAGCAAAATTGAACTGACCGCCAGGAACGGCCGTCTCTGGTACAAGGGCAAGGAACTCGGGAGTTGGGCTAAGATCACGGGCAAGGACGCGGTGACGGTCAACGGCGGCGCTTATCCCGGAATGATCAGGATTGAAAAAAACGCGGACAAGTTCCTGGTCATCAACTATCTGGGGCTGGAGGATTATCTGCAGGGAGTGGTCAAGAACGAGATGTCCTCCAAGTGGCCGATGGAGGCGCTCAAGGCGCAGACCGTGCTGGCCCGGACCTATGCGCTCAAGAAAATTGAGCAGCCGCGCTCGGAAAAATATGACCTGGTGGCCACGGTGGAGGACCAGGTTTACTCCGGCGCCGCTGCCCAAGACCCCTCGACCGCGCAGGCGATTGAAGCGACCCGCGGGGAGGTGCTTTATTATAACGGCGTCCTGGCCGAGGTTTTTTACCATTCCTGCTGCGGGGGCCGGACTGAGGCCGCGGAATTCGTCTGGAACGGACACGGCACAACCTATTTGCAGCCGGTAAAATGCGAGAGCTGCCAGGAATGTCCGTATTATTTCTGGCGGTTCCCGGAGACCGGGGTGATCAGCCCGGAGGAGTTGGCGGCCAAGCTGGGGTATCAGGGCGAGTCGGTGGAGGAGGTCGCGGTTTCGGAGTTGAGTCCGTCGCTGCGCGCGCTCAAGCTCAAGGTGAGGTTCAAGGGCGGATACACCACCGAGATCGCGGGCGGCGATTTCCGGCTGCGGCTGGGCCGGGAAGGGGTGCGCAGCAACTTCTTCAAGGTGCAGAATGCGCGGGACGGTTTTGTCTTTTACGGTTCCGGGTCGGGCCACGGCGTGGGCCTCTGCCAGTGGGGCGCTCGGGGTCTGGCCGAGCAAGGCGAGAGTTACCGGGAGATTTTGAAATATTATTTTCCAGGGACGGAAGTGAAAAAGATCTACTAGGGTCGGAGATGAGCGAGCAGGAAAGACTGAAGAAAGAAGTGCAGCGGCTGATTGAGGAAAACGTCAGGCTGGAGGAAGCCAACCGCAAATTGAACGAGCGGCTGATTGAGCTCTATATCCTTTACCAGCTCACGCGCCAGCTGAGCCTGAGCCTCAACATCAATGAACTGTTCGAACGGACCATGACCCTGATCCAGGAAATGCTTCACCTGGACGAGTATTCGATCATGCTTTTGAATGAGGAAACCGGTTTGCTGGAGATCCGCGCGAGCAAGGGGATCAAGGACGAGGTTGTGGAGAAGACCCGGGCGCGTCCGGGCGAGGGCCTGAGCGGCAAGGTCGCGGCCCTGGCCAAGCCGGTGCTGGTGGCGGACCTTTCCATGGTCAAGGACCACGTCTATTTTTCGGCCAGCGGTTACAAGCGCGGGTCTTACCTGGGGGTGCCGCTCATGGCCCGGGACGGACGGGTGCTGGGCGTGATCAATTTTCACAACCCGGAGCCGGCCAGCTTCAACCAGCAGGACTTGAAGCTGTTCGAGGCGGTGGCCGAGCAGATTTCAATCTCCCTGGACAACGCGCTCACCTTCCAGTTGACCAAGGAACTCACCAACCGCGACGAACTGACCAAGCTCTACAACCGCCGCTATTTCTTCGAGCGGATGGAGCGCGAGGTCGAGCGCGCGAAAAGATACAACCGCAAGCTCTCCCTGCTCATGATCGACATCGACCATTTCAAGCATTACAACGACAGCTACGGCCACCTCTCCGGGGACGAGGCGCTCCGACAGCTGGCGGTTGCCCTGGAAAAAAATTTGCGCAAGGTGGACATCGTCGCCCGCTACGGCGGCGAGGAGTTCCTGGCGCTGCTGCCCGAAACCGACAAGCGCAGCGCCCAGCGCGTGGGAGAAAAACTGCGCAAGGCCGTGGAGAAACACGACTTCCACCATAAGACCCCCGCGCTCGGACCCGGAAAAGTCACCATCACCGTGGGCGTGAGCTCGTTCCCCGCGGATACCTCCGATTCCTTTGACCTGCTCGACTTCGCGGACAAGGCCATGTACTTCGGCAAGGCTCAGGGCCGAAACCGCGTCTGCGCGGAAACCCCTTCCGCGAAATAGGAACTTTTTTCGACCGCCGCGGCCGCCAAGAGCCGGGTTGCTATGCTAAACTAGGAATATGCTGATCTCCGAGTTCGACTACGATCTTCCTCGAAAGGCCATTGCCCAGCATCCGCTCAGGGACCGGGACCAGTCGCGGCTGCTGGTGGTGGACAGGAAAACCGGGGAATTGCTGGACCGGAAATTTGTCGAACTGCCGGAATTACTCTTTGCGCCGGACGCGCTGGTAATCAACAACTGCAAGGTGATCCCGGCGCGTCTGTTCGGGCGCAGGAGCACCAACGCCCGGCTGGAGATAACCTTCATCGGAAAAAAATCACCGGGGCTTTGGCTGTGCCTGGTCAAGGGCAAGAAGCCGAAAGCAGGGGAGCAGGTGGAAATAGGGCAGGGCGCCAGGGTCATCTTTGAAAAGGAAACCAGCCTGGACGAACCCGCGGGAATTCTCGGCGGGTTATGGCTTGCAAGCTTCAGCGGCGTAGGCGAGCAAGTGCTGGATGAACTGGGTGTGGCCCCGCTTCCGCCTTACCTCAAGCGGAAATCGCCTTCGGAATACGCCGCGGACCGCGCGCGCTATCAGACGGTGTTTGCGCGGGAGCGCGGAGCAATGGCCGCGCCCACCGCCGGGCTTCACTTCACCGGCCGGGTGATCAAGCGGATCAGGGACCAAGGCGTGGAGATGCCGGAGATAACGCTGTTCGTGAGCTACGGCACGTTCGCGCCGGTGCGGGTCGAAAGAATCGAAGACCACAGAATGCACTCGGAGAAATTCCAGGTCAGCCGCGGCGCTGCTCGGAAAATAAATCAGGCGAGACAAAAAGGCGGCCGGGTGGTCGCGGTCGGCACCACCGTGGCCAGGACCTTGGAGGCGGTGGCCGCGGCCCGCGGCGAAATAGCCGCGGCCGAAGGCGAGACCGACTTGTTCATAACCCCCGGCTTCAAGTTCAACGCCGTCGATGCCCTGCTCACCAACTTCCACCTGCCCCGCTCAACCCTGCTCATGCTGGTCTCCGCGTTCGCCGGAACCGAACTCATCAAAAAAGTCTACGCCCACGCCCTCCAAACCGGCTACCGGTTCTTGAGCTACGGCGACTGCATGCTGATTCTCTGAATCGAGTCAGTAGAAAGTCATCATCCAGGAGTCTTCCTGGCTCCACATGCGCTCGAATTGTGGGCGGGGTATGACCTGGTCGGGTTTTGAGCCGGAATGGAGGATGAGGTATTGGCGGTTGGCGGAATCGAGGTATCCGATGGCGACCGCGAAGTGCCGGGTTGGGAACGGCTCCACGGTGAGACTGAAGAACACGATCACGGGATTTCCGTTTCGGAGCCGGTTGGTGATCTGCTCCCAGTTTCCGGGCCCGTGCTCGGGCTTGAACCCGAGTTCTTTTGCCGCGGCGATCATGTCCACGGTGAATAGTCCGCCGGCCTCGGCCTGGAAATAGCGGGCCGCGATCTCGTCCTGCGAGACCTTGACGCCATAATAGTTCGCGACCATGGCCAGCGAAGCCGGTCCGCAGTAAAGCTCTTGCTGGGATATGAAAGGGACCTGGAGGTAGTGACCGGAAGTTGGATTTGAGGCGAGTTCGGATTTGATCTTGTCCAGCGGCGGAGTGCAGGAGCAGGCGAGCACGGCAATGGCAAACAGCCATTTCCGGTTCTTCGCCGTTGACCGTTTAGCGTTCACCGTTTGCCGTTAACCGCTTTTACGCTTCGCGGCTTCCTTCAACTGCGCGGCCGTGAACAGGCTGTGAACCGGGATGCCCAGTTTGGAAATTTCCCCGCGACCGCCTTCCTCACGGTCAACCACCGCCAGCACCGCCTTGATCTGCGCCCCGGAGGACTTGGCCGCCTCAATCGCCTTGATCGCGGAAGCGCCGGTGGTGATCACGTCCTCAATGATGGCAACGTTCCAGCCGTATTCGAGGTTTCCCTCCACCTGCTTGCCGGTGCCGTGAGCCTTGGCCTCCTTGCGCACAATAAAGCCCTGGACCGGCTTTGCGCGGCTCTTGCTCAGCGCGACCATTCCTCCGACAATGGGGTCTGCTCCGAGGGTGAGCCCGCCCACGGCGTCGATCTCCATCTTGTTTTCTTCAATGTAGTCCAGGAGCATCTGGCTGATGAGGAAAAGTCCTTCGGGGTCCAGGGTTGCGGTCCGGCAGTCAACGTAATACTGGCTTTTTTTGCCCGAGCTGAGCGTGAAATCGCCGAGCTTGAAAGATTTGGCCAGAAGTATTGCCTCCAGCCTTTGCCGGTTGTCAGCCAATTTTTCCTCCTTGGCTCGCGGGGTCAGACCTCAACTTCGAAGCCCGAGCGCCGCGGTTGAGGTCTGACCCCCCATTGGTTCAAATATAGGTCAGCCACTTTTTGTATTCCGGGTTTTTGCCCAGCACGACGTTGAAGAACTCGGACTGTATTTTGATAGTGACCGGCCCGGCCGAGCCTTGCCCGATCTTGCGGTTGTCAACCTCGCGGACCGGGGTGACTTCCGCGGCGGTTCCGGTGAGGAACACCTCATCCGCGATGTAAACGGTGTCGCGCGGGAAGGTCTCTTCCTTCACAATGAAGCCGAGGTTTTTAGCCAGCTCGATCACGCTCTTGCGGGTGATACCGTTGAGGATGGATGAGCTTTTCGGGGGCGTGATCAGGGTTTTGCCGAACACCAGGAATATATTTTCGCCCGAGGCTTCGGCGATGTAGCCGCTGGTGTCGAGCATAAGCGCCTCGTCGTATCCGGCCTTGAGCACTTCGCGCTTGGCCAGAATGGAGTTGACGTAGTTTCCGACCGCCTTGGCCTTGGCCGGGAAGGAGTTCACCGGCAGCCGCACGTAGCTCGAGGTCTTGAGACGGATGCCTTTTTTCAGGCCTTCCTCGCCCAGGTATGCCCCCCATTTCCAGACCGCAATCGCGGCGCGCACCGGGTTGGTCATGGTGCCCAGGCCGAGTTCGCCGTCGCCGATGTAGATGATGTGGCGGAGGTAGCACTCCTGGTAGTCGTTGGCCTTGACGATCTCCTTGCTGGCCGCGGCCATTTGTTCGATGGTGAAAGGCGGGTCAATGGTTAGGATCTGGCAGGAGTTGAAAAGTCTTTTCAGGTGCTCATCGAGCCGGAAGATGGCCGAGCCGCTGACGGTCTTGTAGCAGCGCGTGCCTTCGAAGGCGCCGAAGCCGTAGTGGAGGGTGTGGGTCAGGATGTGGATTTTAGCGTCGTCCCAGTTGACCAGCTTGCCGTCCATCCAGATTTTTTTTGCCTTTTCCATCGCTTGGCTCTCCTTTCCTTATTCGCCAATGTATTTCAGGAAAATGTCATGCACGCTTTGGCGGCTTTGGTCGAGCTTGCGCACGAGCTTTTCGCCCGAGTCCGCGCCCGGCACTCCGGCCTTTTTGGCCAGCCGGTCCAGGACCCCGGGCGCGAGCCTCAACTGGTGCTCGGGCCGGTCCCGGTAAATCCTCATGCGCGAGCCCAGCCGGCGGTAGAACCAGAGCGCGTCCTTCAGACTAAGATACTCCGGCCCGGTGATTATTTCCAGTTGCTTGAGCGCGTCCAGCGCGGCCCAGGTGCCGCCCGCCCGGAGCTCCGGCCGCTCGCCACCGTTCATGAGCTGCAAAAACTGCACGATGTAGTCAAGCTCCATCTCTCCGCCGCCGCCGAATTTTATATCATATAGATTTTCGTTTTCCCCCGCAAGCTCGTCCTTCACCCGCGCCAACAGACGCCTCATTTCCTGCTTCAAACGCGACGGGTCGTTGCCCTGGTAGATGCCCTTTTCAATCTGCGCCATCACCTTGTCGCGGATGCCGGCGCCGTCAATCAGCGGCCGGGCCTTGATCAGCGCCTGCTTTTCCCAGACCTGCGACTCCGCCCGGTGATATTCTTCAAAACTATCCACGCTGACCACCAGCGGCCCGTGGGTTCCGCTGGGCCGGAGCCGGGTGTCCGCGGCGTAGAGCAATCCCTGGGCGGTGGGGGTCTGGAGGGTTGAGATGATTTTCTGGCAGAGCCTGATGAAGAACTCATGCACCTCCAGCGGCTGCTTGCCGTCGGTAGCGCCCTGGCCCTGGTAGATGAAGATCAAGTCCAGGTCCGAGGCCCAGCTCATCTCCCTGCTGCCCAGCTTGCCCAGGCCCAGGACCAGGAGCCCGGCGTGGCCGCCTGTTTCATCCCGGCCCGGCCGGCCGTGGCGGCCAACCAGTTCGTCCCAGCTGACTTTGTAAGACTGCTCGAGAATAATCTCGGCCAGGGTGGTGAGTTTTTGCTCCAGGGCCTGGATTTCAAGCTGGCCGGAAAGGTCCTGAAGCCCGGTGCGCAGGAGCTCGAGCTTCTGGAACAGCCTTAGCCGCGAGAGCTTGTCCTCGTAGTCGGCTGCGGAGTGGAGATCGGTTTCCAGCTCCGCTTCCAACTCGCTCGGGCTGCGCTCGGCCAGGGCGTGGGGGCTGACCAACTCGTCCAGGAGTTCCGGGTAACTGATGAAGAGGTTGCCGAGGAACTCGCTGGTGGAAAAGAGTTCGGTCAGGAGTTTATGCACTGCGGGATGGTCTTTGAGCAGAGATAGGAAAGCTGCGCTGGCCCCGGTTTTAGCGAGGAACCGTTCGAGTTGGAGCAATGCTAGGTCTGGTTCGGAGCTGGCCGCGATTTCTTGCAGGAGTCGAGGCAGCACCACTGCCAGGAGCTTGGGAGCCCGCTCCGCCCGGCGGAGCGGGGCCAGGATCCTGAGCCAGGACTCCGCGGCCAGGTCCGGCTCGGCAAAGCCCATCTGCTGAAAATTCCCGGCCAGCTCTTCAGGCTGCGCGTCCCACGACAGGAACCCGGCTGCAATCGAGGGCCTGTCTTCCGGCTCTTCCCCGAAAAGGCCGCTGAAAATTTCAGCCACGGTTTGAGAATGGCGCTTAAGCTCGGCCGCGAATTTTTCCCGGCCGTCCTTGCCGAGGAATCCGAAGGACCGCGCCAGCGTCTCTTGACCGCGCTTGTTCTTGGGTATGCGGTGGTCCTGGCGCAGGTTTTTGAGTTGGACGCGGTGCTCGACCTGGCGCAGGAAATGCCACGCCCGGGAAAGGTCCTCGACGTCTTTTTCCTTGGCCAGCTTCAACTCCTTGAGTTTTTGCAGGGCCTGCATGGTATTGCCGATTTTGAGTTGCGGGTGTTTGCCGGCGTAGATGAGTTGCAGCGCCTGGGAGAAAAATTCTATCTCGCGGATGCCGCCCGGGCCGAGCTTCAAATCATACCCGGCAAAGCCGTCCTGGCCCGCTTGTTTGCGCGCCTCCCGGTCGATCCGGACCTTGAGTTGCTTCAGGTCCTCAAAGCTCGCGAAGTCATGGTTACGGCGGAAGATGAACCGGTCGAGCTCGGCCAGGAATTTTTTGCCCAGCTCGACGTTTCCGGCCAGGGGCCTGGCCCGGATGAAGGCCGCGCGCTCCCAGTTGCGGCCGAAGTTGAGATAGTAGTCCAACGCGGCGTCAAAGGAGTTCACGAGCGGGCCGGCGTCTCCTCCGGGCCGCAGCCGGAGGTCGACCCGGAAGATGAATCCCTGTTCGGTGATTTCGCTCAGGAGCCGGGTGAGTTGCTCGGCCAGCGCGGCCAGTTTGCCTTGCCGGGTTTCTTCGGCTTCTCCGGCCGGGTTCGGGCAGATGTAGATCAGGTCTATGTCCGAGCTGAAATTCAACTCCCCGCCCCCGAGCTTGCCCATGCCCAGCACACAGATGGGCGCTTCCGGAAAATCCGCGGCGCCGGGAATTTTCTTCTCGCGGTGCAGCCGGAGCAGGCGGGCAAGGCCGAGTTCGAGGCCGGCCTCGGCGATCCAGCTTACTTCCTTGATTTCCCGGTCCAGCCGGTCCGGGACTGACAGCTCCGCGACTGCGAGCCTGAGATACTGCTCGTTCTTGAACGCGCGCAGGGACCGGCTCAACTCCTCGAAAGAATTCGCCCCTGCCAGCCGTTTCTCCAATTCCTGGGCGATCAAATTCTGGTCCGGAGGCGCTTGTTCGGATTTTTCCAGGGCGCTCCTCAGCTGGTCCGGGTATTTGAGCGCGTGCTGGGTGAGCAGTTCGCAGTAGCCGAAAAAGTTTATCACCCTCGAGAGCCGGTTTTTTTCGAGGACCCATTTCAGGTCCGAGTCGGCCTCGGTGAAGAAACGCTCCAGCGCGATCAGCGCGGCGTCCGGGTCGGCCGCGCCTTTGGCGAACGCGGCTTCGATCCCGTCCAGGAGCTTCCGGGCCAGGGATTCGTTGAATCCCCGTCCGGCCGCGGCCTCGGCGATCCGGTCAAGGCAGTGTCTGACCAGGTTGGGGTTTTCAAAACCGTCCAGCGGAAAAGCCATTGCAGGATATTATATACAAGTCTTGGCCGGCTGCACCTGAAGGGAACTTGAGTCCTAGAAAAATTTGCGCCAGAGTTGGTGGACTCCCTGGATGCCGGCGGCGCCGGCCGCGGTCAGGCCGACGGACCACAAGACCACGCCCAGGCTCATCCAGAAGAAAAGCCGGCCGGCTCGGGCGCCGAGTCCCACTCCGATGGCTGCCCCGAGCGGAGCGCCGGTCAGAAGCGGCGCGAGCAGCCCCAGCCCGGGAACCCCGCAGCGGTCCCAGATGCGAATGATCAGCCGGTTCCGGCCTTGTCCCTCTCTGCCCCGCTTGCGCAAGAACCAGTCCCGGACCTTCTGCCCGAGCGCCATCACCGCCACCACCCCGGAGACCGCGCCGAGAACGGTGGCCGCGCAGGTGATCTCCGGGTCCAGCTTGAGCGCAAACCCCAAAGGCACCGCCGCCCAAATTTCAACCGCAGCCAGAAGAAAGACGGAAAAGCATTTCATGACAATTTGCATGCTGTTCGCCAGTATAGCCGATTTCTGCCCGGGAATTTAAATGGTTTTATGTTTTGCGGGGGACCGCGGCCATTATCTGGCGGCTGAGATTATTGCCTCTGCCCTTTAATGAGCCGCGGAATTTTACGGCTGTTCCGGCTTGCGCTTTTGGCGCAAGTTGATTATTTATTTAGAAAAAGTGCGCCTTCCCCACATTGTGTCAGGTCTTCTCAGTCCCGGCCGATTGTATAACCTGATGATACAGTTTAGCGTTTATGCCTTGCGGTCTTCATTGCCGCTCTCATGGCAATGGGTTTGGGCTGCACGAGGTCGTAGAGGTTTCCGTAGAGGTCCTTGAGCAGGGCATCCATTCCCCAGGGATTGTCTTTGGGTTCGCTTACGAATTTGACGCCCTTGGACTTGAGCGTGTCATATTCCTTTTTGCAGTCATCGGTCTCGATGGTGAAGAGGGCGATGTCCCCGGTCTGCTTGCCCACGTATTTGGCGTTTCTCCGGTCGGCCTTGACCAGGGAGACGGCCAAGTCCTGCTGGGTCCTCGGGCCGACGGTCAGCCAGCGCATGCCGTCGAATGTCTGGTCGGTCCTTTTTTCAAAGCCGAGCTTGCCGATGTAGAAGTCCAGCGCGTCGTCCTGGTCCTTCACCAGCACCGTGATGTGACTGATTTTGCTGATCATGGTCATCCTCCTTTTTGTCGGATTATTTCAAGCACGTTAAACCTAACCACGATCTTTGGGTTTGCAACCAGCCGCGGCCAAACGTGGTTCAGGGTTCAAAGTTCAACGTTCAAAGTTTAAAGTTCAAAGTCACGCGGCAGTGATTCCTCCGTCCACCGGCAGAGCGGCTCCGGTGATGAACGAGGCGGCGTCGGAGGACAGCCAAACCATGGCTTCGGCAACTTCCTCGGGCCGGCCGAAGCGTTTGACCGGCTCCATTTCTATGAACTCGCGCCGGGTTTCTTCTCCGCCGGCTTTGAGCAACCTATCGACCATTGGGGTTTGAATCACTCCCGGGCACACGGCGTTGATGCGGATGCCTTTGGTCGCGTATTCGAGCGCCGCGGAACGGGTCAGTCCGAGGATGGCGTGCTTGCTGGCCGCGTAAGCGGACAGGTTCTCAAACCCGGCCAGACCGGCCACCGAGGACATGTTCACGATCGCGCCTTTGCCCTGCTTGAGCATCTGCGGGATCTCGAACCTCATGCAGTTCCACATCCCGGTCAAGTTGATCGCCAGCACCCGGTTCCACATGTCCTCCGGATAGTCCGCGGTCAGCGCCGACGGGCCTTCGATCCCGGCGTTGTTGCAGGCGTAGTCCAGTTGCCCGAACTTCTTGACGATGCCCGCGATCAAATCCCTGGCCTCGCTTGAGCGCGAAACGTCGCACCTGATGAAAACCGCGTCGCCCTCCTTGGACTTGATCTGCTGCACCGTTTCCTCACCCAGCCTCTCCTGCACGTCCGCAACCACCACCTTGGCCTCGTTACGGGCGAAGGCCAGGGCGCACGCGCGACCGATCCCGCTCGAACCGCCGGTGACCAACGCCACCTTGCCGTTAAATTGTTCCCCCATCGCAGACCTCCTTTTTTGCAGTTGCCGGAAAAATGAATTTTGCCTGCCTAAAGGCTAAGCATCATCCCGGGCTTTGCAAGGACGCGACAGGAGCGCAAAGGAGATTCGCATTTTGCTTTTCTGGAACATAATTCTTTGCGTCCTTTGCGACTTTGCGGTAAAGCGGAATCAGGAGGAGAGGAATCCTCCGTTCACGGGGATCATTGCGCATTGGACGTAGGATGCGAGGTCGGACGCGAGGAACAGGACGACTTTGGCGATTTCATCGGGGTGTCCCCATCTTCCGAGCGCGCGGGCATTGGGAAATCCTCTGCTTTTGGCCTGACGGCCAAGTTTGGCGGAGAGAGTGGGATTCGAACCCACGGAACCCTTTCGGGTTCACACACTTAGCAGGCGTGTGCCTTAAGCCATGCTCGGCCATCTCTCCGCTGGCTTAAATAAAAATCTTGCGCGGCTTCCGACTTCGCCCCTCCTTCGCCAAGGCTTCCGACTTCGCCAAGGCTACATCGGACAAGTCGGAGGGCTGCGTCGGACAAGCCAGGCGCGATTCATTCAACGTTTATCGTTCAGCTTTTCTCGTTTCTCTAGTTTTGGCGGAGGAGGCAGGATTCGAACCCGCGAGCCCCGTAAGAGACTAGCGGTTTTCAAGACCGCCGCCTTCGACCACTCGGCCACTCCTCCGTTTCAATGCTTTAATCTAATTGGTTTCCGGTTGACTGTCAACACGGGGCTGGCGGAACGGCTATTTTTTCACCAGGAATTTGACCGCGGCTTCGAGTCCTTCGAGGGTGAGGTCGAACATGGGAAAAATTTCCGCGATGCGGGAAATGGTGTAGGCGCCGGCGGTGATTTCCCAGTAGTCCCTGGTCTTGGGGTTTAGCCAGAGGGAATGGGGGAAGGTTTTTTGGAGTAACGACAGCCACCAGTATCCGGACCGGGTCTGGGGCTCTCCGTATTCGATGTTGCCGTGGTCGTCTCCCAGTTCGTAAGGGGCCATGGAGGCGTCTCCCACGATGATCAGCCTGGTCTCGGGGTCGTCCCTGACAAAGTCCGCGGTCTTGCGCTGCTTCTGGACTCGCTGCGGGTCCTCGTAAACGCGGTCGTAGATGCAGTTGTGGAAGTAATAGGTCTTGACCTGCTTGAAGGAGGTGTTGGCGTAATTGAAGAGGGTGCGGCAGACGTCGATGTAGGGGTCCATGGACCAGCCGCCGTTGTCCATCATCAGGGCGATTTTCAGCTTGTCCTTCAGACGGCGGTCAAAGACGATCTCAATCTCGCCCCCGTTCTTCATGGTCTGATAAATGGTCTTGTCGATGTTGACCATGTCCCGGGGCCCCTCGGGCTTCAAATGCCGCAGCCGCTTCAGGGCCTCGGCCATCTGAGCCGAGTCGATCGGGCCATCAAACGCGTAGTCCTTCCAGCGGCGCTCGAGCGCGACCTTGACCGCCATGCCTCCGCCGCCGGCCCCGCCCACGCGCATCCCGCCCGGGTGGTAGCCGCTGTGCCCGACCGGAGACGTGCCCCTGGTGCCGATCCATTTGCTGCCTCCGTCGTGCCGTTCCGTCTGCTCCTTCAGCCGCTCCAGGAAATACTTGACCAGTTCCTCCGGCGTGTATTTCTTGAACTCCTCCGGGTCAAGCCCCATGAGCCTGGCCAGCTCCTTGGGATCGTTCAGCCATTCCAGGAGCATGCTCCGGACCGCGGCCTCCAGCTCCTCGTCCCCGGGAGACTTGAACTCGATGCCCTCAAAATAGTGCGCGAACAAACGGTCGTAGATGTCAAAGTAGCGCTCGCTCTTGATCATGATGGCGCGGGCCGCAATGTAAAAGTCCTCGAGCGAGTTGACCATTCCGAGGTTGAGCGCCTTTTGCAGCCGGAGGAAAGCGGTGGGCGAGATGGGGATGCCCTGGTTGCGGAGCTCGAAGAAGAAAGGGACGAACATTTCGGGCTCAGTGGCTGAGGTGCATTTTGGCCTGTTCCAGGTCCAGGCTCTTTTTGAACAGGACTCCGAGGTAAGGGACGCTCCCTTCCTTTCCCAGCTGGTCGGCCTTGAAGGCGGGGTCGGACTCGAGCGCGCGGATCCAGTTGATGAGTTCGCGGGTGGACGGCTTCTTTTCCACGTTGGGCACCTTGCGCAGGCTGTAAAAGGTGGTGATGGCGGCGTTGGCCAGGTTCTTCTCGATCTCCGGGAAATGGGCCTTGACGATTGCGTGCATGATTTCCTGGCTGGGGAAGGCGATGTGGTGGAAGTTGCATCTTCCCAGGAAAGGGTCGGAGAGGTCTTTTTTGGCGTTGGAGGTTATGATCACGATCGGCCGGTTTTTGGCCTTGATGGTCTTGTCGATCTCAATGATGTCAAAGCTCATCTGGTCGAGCACGTCGAGCAGGTCGTCCTGGAAATCGGTGTCGGCCTTGTCGATCTCGTCAATCAGCAGCACGACCTTGGCGTCGGAGACGAAGGCCTGCCCGATCTTGCCCATCTTGATGTAGTCCTCAATGTTTTTGACGTTGCGCCGGGAATCGCCGAACCGGGCGTCGTTCAGCCGGGTGAGCGTGTCATACTGGTAGAGCGCCTCCACCGCCTTCATGCTGGACTTGACGTTGAGCACGATCAGCTCCATCCCCAAATTTTGCGTGATCGCGTGCGCGAGCAGGGTCTTGCCCGTGCCCGGCTCGCCCTTGAGCAACAGCGGCATTTCCAGCACGATCGAAATGTTGACGATCTTTTTCAACTCCGGGTCGAGCACGTAGGTTGAAGTGCCTTCAAATTCCTTCCGGCTCCGCGACTCTTTCATCAGCCAAACTCCTGAAAAATTACAACTGCTCCTAACATAGCACCACCGGCGCGGACGCGCAACAGCCGGGGAGCGGCTTTCCCCGCCGATTATAGTTATCAGCAAAATATTTTGACTGATCTGAGAGATTTTCGATAGCCCGGCGCTTATGGTCATCAACTAAATATTTTGAAGGATGAGCGATTTAGCCCGGCGCTTCAGCGCCGGGGAAACCGAAAGCTCCCCCGTCCTGCTTCGTCCCGCGCAGGCGCGGGCCGAAGCAAAGGGGTTGGGCCGTCTCCGTTCCCGGCCATGAATGGCCGGGCCATCGAAATCGCATGAGGGATCGCCGCGCCTTCTTCGATAGCCTCGCGCTTCAGCGCGGGGAAGGTCTCTCTCTTTCTCTCTCCGGCTATGAATGGCCGGGCTGATAAAACGCAAGACCGGCCGTGTCCATTTTTGTCGTTAGTGACCGTTAGCGGCGCAATTCTTTGGCCTTTACAACGAAATTATTGTGCTTACATTGCTGGCAGCGAATTCCAGGCAATGGGATTTGCGGAGCGGCAAAGGGCTTTGAGCGAAAGGAGGAAACGATGAAGATGAATAGGAGTTCATGGTTACTGGGATTACTGGCGATGCTGATCGGTTTCCTGGCCCCGGCGCTGGCAACGGCCGACAAGGCCTCGGTTGCGATCGAGGCTCCGGCGATCACGAAGCTCGGGGAGGAGGTCATCATCAAAGTCAAGGTTACGCACTGCTGTAATTCGGCGGTCCACTATGTTAACTGGGTGGACCTGCAGGCCAACGGCAAGGAAGTCAAAAAGTGGAAATACAGCTCCCGGCGCCGGCCGCCTTCAGCCGACTTTGAAGTATCCTACAAATACAAGGTCGAAGGGGATACCGCGCTCAAGGCGGAGGCCAATTGCATAATCCACGGCAGTGCGGGCCCGGGGACCGCGGCCATTAAACTGGCGGAGGAACCGGTCCCCCAGAAGCCGTCCGGTCCGGCGAAGCCCATGGCCCCGCAGAAACCGAAGAGCGCGCCCAAATCGAATTACCCTTACTAACCGTGCCGCGGGTTTTGGGATTCGCTCCGGCGCAGGAGCGAGAAGGGAGGCATGAAATGAAACGAAACGTCTTGATCGCAATATCATCGGTTTTCGCCGTCGTTTCGCTGGCGGCCAACCCGCCCTTGGCGCAGCAGGCGATTGCCATTCCTTCCGAATACCGGAACGTTTTGACCATCCTGGGCCGGACCGGCACCTACCAGGACCGCGTGCTGCTCATCGAACTCCCGCGCAACGAGCTCAAGCCGAGCATCGCGGGAATGTCGCTTCCCACTCAGTTCGGCTTTGTGGGACAGGTTGCGCTGGCCAAAGGCGCCGGGGACATGGAGGTGCTGATGGGCGAGCTGGCCTTGACCGCCGAGGAAGTCAATCCGGTGTTGTCGCTGCTTCTGGACAGCGGCTTTGAGGTTACCGCGCTCCATCATCATTATCTGGGGGTCAAGCCCGAGTTGCTGTTCCTGCACGTGCGCGGCCGGGGCCGGGCCGCATCCCTGGCGCGCAAGATCAAGCCGGCGCTGGATCTGATCGGCAAGCAGAGCGCGGCGCAGGCAGGGGAATATACGGAAATCATTTTCGCGCCCGCGGACGCTCCCCTTGACCTTGCGCGGCTGGACAAGATCGTGGGCCGAGCCGGCACGCAGACGGATTCGGTATATCAATACCTGGTCGGCCGGCCGGACCTTAAAATCCTGGACATGGGCGCCCTGGTCAACGCCCGGATGGGGCTGAAAAGCTCCGCGGCGTTTTACGGCAGTGATGAAAACGCGGTGGTCAGCGGGGAGATCGCCTGCCTGGAATCCGAACTCAACGCGGTGCTCAAGTCCCTGCGCAAGAACGGCCTGGAGGCCACGGCCGTGGTCAACCACATGATCAACACCCGGCCTTTGATCATCTTTGTCCATTACTGGGGGACGGGCAGGTCGGAGGAACTGGCCCGAGGCTTCAAGGCCGCGCTCGGCGAATTGGGCAGGGCGAGGTAGAATTCAAGAATGGTGGTGATTGGAAGGCTGAAATAGATCCTTAAAAAGCCAGGCAACAGCCTTGCAAGCCCTAACTATCCTGGCGGGATCAATTCCGGCTTGTCCAATCACCACCTCCAATTTGGGGCCTTTTGAAACCAAACCCCATTGCGCAGGGCAGAGCAATAGCGTCAAGTGAGAATTTTTCAGGAGTCTTTGCAGCAGCGCGACTTTATTGTGTCGTTGCGAGTAATAATATTTGAAATATCAAAAACCCAAGCTCAGACCCAAAATCCCTACCTTTTACGTAATTGCCGATTTTGCGAACCGTCTCCGGCGAATCCTACCAGCGGCCTCCGCCGCGGCCGCCGCCACCGCCGCCTCTGCTGCTGCTTCCGCCGCCGCGGTCGCGATGTTCCGTGCGGGGGCGAGCTTCGTTGACATTGAGCGGGCGCCCTTTCATGTCCTGGCCATTCAGACCGGCGATCGCGGCCTGGGCCTCCTGCTGATTGGGCATTTCGACGAAGCCGAATCCTTTGGAGCGTCCGGTGTCGCGGTCCTTGATCACGTTAACCGATGCGACCTGACCGAACCTCGTAAAAGCCTCGCGAATGTCATCCTCCCCGGCTTCGTACGACAAGTTCCCTACGTAGATGTTCATGTTCCTTTCACACTCTCCTTTTCGTTTTTTTCCGGAATTCTTTCCGGTTCTGCTAATATGCGCCTATTTGAACTTATTGTCAAGCAGCCGATACCAAATGCATTTTTGACTGCGGCCGGGCATGGGCAGC
>Ga0315289_10005301_pt1 | contig 19071 bp, 11 predicted proteins | sample YL17G11_40_MG_FD_203452 | JGI IMG/M metagenome (GOLD analysis project Ga0315289, IMG submission 203452) | Sediment microbial communities from Yellowstone Lake, YNP, Wyoming, USA - YL17G11_40 | ecosystem: Environmental > Aquatic > Freshwater > Lake > Sediment | place: USA: Wyoming | collected...
CAATCACTGCGCAGCGATCCTGCAGTTGCGGCTCAAGGATGGGCGCGACGCTGTCCCGCTGGTCAAGGAACGGGTGATCCACCCGGTGCTGCGGTGGGGGTTGGAGAACTATGGCATTTTGCTCTACTCCTGGACGCACTGGACCGAGTTTTATCCCGCGCTATGCCGGCTGGAGGCGGAATATCGAGGCAGGCTGCAGGGGCTGTGGATGAAGTATGGGATCCCGGTGCACGACATGGAGCACGAGCGGGCCCGTGTGCGGCAGTGGGAGGAACTGGTGGAGCAATGGGCGCGCGGCGACGGGGAGCGCGTGTCGTTGGCCGAGTTGCCCGCGGACGAGCCGGTGCAGGTGGTGGAACTGATCGAGGCGCTGGTCGAGGACCGCAACGAGGTCCACGTGGTGAACCTTCCCAATCAGGGGGCCATCGAGAACCTGCCCTATGACGCCATCGTCGAAGTCTCGAGCCTGGTGGGTGGCTATGGCATCCGGCCGGTGCACGTCGGCCCGTTGCCAGAGCCGGTGGCGGCAGTGTTGCGCCAGCACATCACCGCGCAGGAACTGACGGTGGAGGCGGCGCTGAGCGGGGACCGGCACGTGGCGCTGCAGGCCTTTCTGCAGGACCCGCAGATCGCGGCCAGGCTGGCGCCGGAGGAGACGGCGGCACTGCTCGACGAACTGCTGGAGGCTCACGCGGACTACCTGCCCCAGTTTCGTTGAATTTAGAGGAGGGGTAGTCCCCCTCTTGAGTGTTGGTGGTAGACATCGTCCAGATTGAACCGCCAAGACGCCAAGAACGCGAAGAAAGCAAGCAGAAACTTGGCGCCCTTGGCGTCTTTGCGGTGAAAAATTTCCAGCAACACTCAACGGGGAGACTATCAGAGGAGAAAACACCATGGCAAAAGGGTTTGGAGTGATCGGGACAGGCTTGTGGGGCGAATACCACGCCCTGACATACGCGACTTATCCAGGGGCGGACCTGGTCGCTGTATGTGACGTGAACGCAGAACGGGCGGCAGAGATGGCCAGGAAATACGGGGCCAAGCGCTGGTACAGCGCCTACCCGGAATTGCTGGCCGACCCCGAGGTGGAGGCGGTGACGGTGGCCACGCCCGACTACCTGCACACGGAAGTCGGCATCGCGGCCGCCCAGGCGGGCAAGCACATCCTGATGGAAAAGCCGCTGGCGTTGACGGTGGAGGATTGCCAGGCCATCATCGCCGCGGCGGACGAGGCGGGCGTCAGGCTGATGGTGGATTTCCACAACCGCTGGAACCCGCCCTTCAACGTGCTCAAGCAGAGGCTGGAGGCGGGGGAACTGGGCGAGCCGCTGCTGGTCAACGCGCGCCTGAACAACACGATCTACGTGCCGACCGAGATGCTACGCTGGGCGGGCCGCTCGGCCACGATCTGGTTCACCGGCAGCCACCTGATTGACCTGGTGTGCTGGCTGGTCGGGAGCCGGGTGTCGCGCGTGTACAGCGTCTCGCGCTCGAAGGTGCTGGTCGCCCGCGGCATCTCCACGCCCGACTTTTTCGAGACCACGCTCGAGTTCGCCAGCGGGGCGGTGGCGTTCGTGGAGAACTGCTGGATCCTGCCCAACAGCGAGCCGAGCGTGGTGGACTTCAAGATGCGCCTGGTGGGGACGCTAGGCTCGGCCACGGTGGACACCACGCACAACCGCACGCTGGAGTGCTACACCGAGCGCGTGGCCTTCCCCGACGTGCTGGGGCTGCCCAAGATCTTTGGCCAACAGCAGGGGTTCGCGGTGGAGAGCATCAAGCACTTTGCCGACTGCGTCATCCACGACAAGGAGCCGATGCTCAGCGGGCAGGATGGCCTGGCCAACACGGCCATCGTGTGCGCCGCGCTCCAGTCGGCTGAAACCGGCCAGCCGGTCGCACTATAGCCCAACCTCCCGCAGGCTGCGGGATTCCTGACTGTGCTGGGAATGGGAACCGCGAAGGCGCGAAGGACGCAAAGATGGGAAAAGAAAACCTTTGCGCTCTTTGCGTCTTTGCGGTGAGATTGCCGGGTGGATGATGGAGATGAAAATCGAGGTGCGGGCAGAAGGGGATTTGACGGAGGAAGAGCGCAGGCAACTGAGCTGGCCGTGGGACGTGGCCGAGCGGGATTACGAGTGGTCTGAGCCGGACTGGTGCGTGTTGGTGTGGGCGGAGGGCCAGGTGGTCAGCCAACTGGCGATCGCCGAGCGTACGTGTTTGGTGGCCGGGCAGCCCGTGAAGGTGGGCGGCGTGGGCAACGTGATCGCGTTGCCGGCCTGGCGCGGGCGTGGGTTCACCAGTAGAGCGATGAGACGGGCGGCGGCGTTCATGTGCCAGGAGTTGGGCGTGGAGTTTGGCCTGCTGGTGTGTGAAGAGGACGTGGTGGCTTTCTACGAGCGGATGGGCTGGCAGGTGGTGGAAGGGCCGCTGGCGTTCGACCAGCCGGGCGGCCAGGCGACGTGGCCAGCGGTGGTCATGGTGCTGCCGTGTGGGGGGAAGGAGTGGCCCGAGGGGACGATTGACCTGTGCGGGAGGCCGTGGTGAGAGAAGAGGCGTTTGGACCACGAAAGGCGCGAAATCTCGCGAAAGACACGAACCAGCCGTAAGACCTTGACGGGCACGCTGTGCGAATGCGCGAATTCAGGACTTGACTTTTGTGGAAGGTGCAATATAATGTGAGCATGTAGCAAAGAGGGTGCCCGGCACCCGGAGCGAGCCTGGGATACTGACCCAGGCAGTAAGAATGTTGGAGGTACATCTGCAGGATCCTATAACCCGCCCGCCATTGTGAAGTGTGGCGGGCGTTTCTGTCTTTTGGGAGGATGGTGGACGTAGCTTTGGTGCTTGATATGCTATAATCCATGCAGCAACAGTGCAAATCCGGTCCAACCCCTAAACAACCAGGAGTCACCATGGAACAAGGCCAACTCAACTGGATCGCCAACTTTATCTGGGGCATTGCCGACGACGTCCTGCGCGACGTCTACGTGCGTGGCAAGTACCGTGACGTCATCCTTCCCATGACCGTGATCCGCCGCCTGGACGCGGTGCTGGAAGATACCAAGCAGGCGGTGCTGGATATGAAAAAGCGGCTCGACGACGCTGGCATCACCAACCAGGACGCCGCTCTCAAGCAGGCTGCCGGACAGGCGTTCTACAACACCTCCCCTTTCATGCTGCGAGATCTCCGGTCCCGCGCCAGGCAGCAGCAACTCAAGGCCGATTTCGAAGCCTACCTCGACGGCTTTTCCCCCAACGTGCAAGAGATCCTCGACAAGTTCAAGTTCCGCAATCAGATTCCTACGCTGGTCGAAGCCGACGTCTTGAGCTATCTCGTCGAAAAGGTTCTCGATCCCTCGATCAACCTGAGTCCTGATCCGGTCTATGACGTGGAGGGTAACGTCAAGATCCCAGGGCTCGACAACCACGCGATGGGCACGATCTTTGAAGAGCTGATCCGCCGCTTCAACGAGGAGAACAACGAAGAGGCCGGAGAGCACTTTACCCCGCGCGACGTGGTCAGGCTGATGGCCAAACTGATCTTTTTGCCTATCGCCGACCAGATCGAGTCCGGCACCTACCTGGTGTACGATGGCGCCTGTGGCACGGGTGGGATGCTGACCGTCGCCGAAGAAACGCTGGCCGACCTGGCCGCGCAACACGGCAAGGACGTGTCCATCCACCTTTACGGCCAGGAGATCAACCCGGAGACCTATGCCATCACCAAGGCCGACCTGCTGCTCAAGGGAGAGGGTCTCGAAGCGGAGCACATGGCTTTTGGCTCGACGCTATCGGCCGACGCCTTCCCGGCGCGCGAGTTCGACTTTATGCTCTCCAATCCACCCTACGGCAAGAGCTGGAAGACAGACCTGGAGCGGATGGGGGGCAAAGGCGATCTCTTCGACCCGCGCTATATCATCGAGCACGCCAGCGACCCAGAGTACAGCCTGATCACCCGCTCCTCAGACGGCCAACTGATGTTTCTGGCCAACAAGTTGAGCAAGATGAAGCGCGACACGCCGCTGGGCAGCCGCATCGCCGAGGTGCACAACGGCTCCTCGCTTTTTACTGGCGACGCCGGCCAGGGCGAGAGCAACATCCGCCGCTGGATCATTGAGAACGACTGGCTGGAAGCCATCATCGCGTTGCCGCTCAACATGTTCTACAACACCGGCATCGCCACCTACATCTGGGTGCTCTCCAACCGCAAGCCCGCGCACCGCCGGGGCAAGGTGCAGCTCATTGATGCCACCGCCTGGTACGCGCCGCTGCGCAAGAACCTGGGGCAGAAGAACTGTGAGCTTTCGGAGGAGGACATCCAGCGCATCATGGACGCGTTCCTGGCCTTCGAGGAGACCGAGCAGTCCAAGATTTTCCCCAATCAGGCCTTCGGCTACTGGAAGATCACCGTCGAGCGCCCCCTGCGCCTGCGCGTGGACCTATCCGAGGCTGCCTGCATACGCTTTCGCCAGGCCTGCCAGGAGGCAGGGGAAGGAGACCTGACCGCCGTTGTGGATCGAGTCGCCGAGAGCCTGGGCCCTGGCCCGCACCGCGATTTTAGCGCCTTTTTAGCAGCGGTAGAAGAGACTGCCGATTCTAGCCTCACGAAAAAGCAGCAAAAGCTGCTCCAAGACACATTGACTGAGCGGGATGAAACCGCACAGCCGGTCGTCAAGACCATCCACAAGCCCGGCAAGGCCGAAGCCAACCCCCTGTACGGCCGCTACCATCTCCCCTCTCCCAGTGGGAGAGGGGCCGGAGGTGAGGGCCGCGTGGTGGAGTACGAAGCAGACACCGAATTGCGTGACACGGAACAGATACCCCTCCTGGAGGAAGGCGGCATTGAGGCATTCTTCCAGCGCGAGGTGCTGCCCTACGTACCGGATGCGTGGATTGACGACAACAAGACCAAGATCGGCTACGAGATCTCTTTCAATCGCTACTTCTACAAGCCCGAGCCGCTGCGCACCCTGGCCGAGATCCGCGCTGATATTGAGGCCTTGGAGCGAGAAACGGATGGGTTGCTTGAGCAGATACTTGGAGGACTAGCCGGATGAGAGATGCACAGAAACCCGACCACGTAAGCCTCAACACCTTGATCGGCAGGCTCAGGGAAGGGCGATTCGTCATCCCTGACTTCCAGCGCGAGTTCGAATGGCAGCCGTGGGATACCCGGGACTTGATGCGTTCCATATTCCTCGATTACTACATTGGCAGCCTGCTGCTCTGGAAGGGCACCAAACGCAACTTTGAGACGCTTGCTTGCGAGCCCATCTATGGCTACGATGGGATCGGAAACCCGGAGCACATCGTGCTCGACGGTCAGCAGCGGCTGACGGCTATGTATTACACGTTCCTTGCGCCTGATGTGCCCTTACCGCACCGGTCCAGCCGCGCCTTTTACTATATCCGGGTTGACAGGTTCATGGACGAGGATTATGATGAGGCCTTCCACTATGACTGGTTCACGCGACAATGGACCGCGGTGCTCAATGAGCAGAAAGCACTGTTTGAAAGCCACGTCTTTCCGCTCTTCGTCGTTGGGTCAGGGGGATGGGATCTAGGAAACTGGGTTCAGGACTATGAGAAGTTCTGGCTCGGCAAAGCCTCGGCATCAGACTCAGACGATGGTGCTGTCGCCCAAGCCTATCGCCACGCCGAAAACGCCAAGGCCTTTGGCGAGTACCTCAAAGGGATCACTGAGCAGTACCAGATCTCCTACATCGAGCTGGATCAGGATCTCGCCGTGGACAAGGTCTGCGATATCTTTACCCAGGTCAACAGCCGTGGCGTTCGTCTGGATGTCTTTGACTTGGTCAACGCGCTCCTAAAGCCTAAGGGCCTGCAGCTCAAGCACATGTGGCGCGAGGCTGCTCCACGCTTGAATTTCGTGGAGACCGGCCGGATGAACGTCTACATTCTCCAGGTCATGTCCATTCTGCGTCAGAGTTACTGTTCTCCCAAGTACCTTTACTTCCTTCTCCCCGGGGAGGAGAAACCCGTGCGCGATCCTGACGGCACGCGCCGGAAAGAGGTTCTCGTCACGGACATTGACGATTTCGAGACTTTGTGGAACAGGGCGGTCAACGCACTAGAAACGGCCATTGACCTACTCCGTCATCCCCAAGAATTCGGCGCTATCTCGCCCGATTATCTACCCTATGTCTCCATCCTACCTGCCTTCTCCGCACTGCAGGCCTACGTGAAGACCCTTCCCCCCAATAAACAACTGGACGCCCAGCGCAAGGTGCGTCACTGGTACTGGGCCTCTGTTTTTACCAATCGCTATTCAGGCTCGGTCGAGTCCACCACCGCGCGCGACTTTCTCGACGTCAAGGCCTGGATCGAGGACTCGGCCAGCGAACCCGCGCTGCTGCAGGAATTCAAGTCCCGGTTCAGGACCCTGGAACTCCGCAAGGAAACCCGGCGCGGCACCTCGGTCTACAACGGCATCTTCAATCTGCTGGTGCTGCAGGGCGCTCGCGACTGGATGACGGGCAACGTTCCCCAGCATGGCGACCTCGACGATCATCACATCGTTCCCCAGTCATGGGGCAAGGACCACCTGGAGGGTGATCTGATCAACACCATCCTCAACCGCACGCCCCTCACCGCCGAGACCAACCGGCACGTGATCAACGACCGCCTGCCCAACGCCTACCTGCCGGAGCTCATCGCCGAGAACGACGAGCCGGCCGTGCGCGCCATCCTCGAATCCCACTTTGTCTCCCCGGCAGCCCAGGCTATTCTCTTGCGCGATCCCTTCACCCCCGATGATTTCGAGGCCTTTATCGCCGAGCGCCAGCGCACCATCCAGGAGGCCATTGAAAGCCTGCTGATCAAGGAGCGCCTCGACCTGTCGCCGCGACTGCGGGAACTGGATGAAGAGATCGAGCAGGTGGAATTGGGGTTGCGGGGGGCGATTCAGCGCGCCCTTGAGGGCGAACTTGATCAACTTCTTCCTCATGTGCGCCAAGGGGTCGATGAGCGCATCCAGCGGGCGCTCAAGAAGAACGCGGCTCTTGACGCTGAATATTACCAGACGCTGGCAGGCGTCCTCGAGTTCTGTGACCTGCGCGAACTGCAGGACGTGATCGTCAACAAGGCCTTGTGGCCCCGCTTTGAGCCACGCTTTGCCAACAAGGAAACGCTGAATGCCAAGTTTGGTCAGCTCGCCGAACTCCGCAACACTATCCGCCACAGCCGCACCGTGGACGAGATCACGCGCAAGGAGGGCGAGGCTGCCATTCTGTGGTTCGAGCAGGTGTTGGCCAAATGAGCTACGCGTTGAAACCCTACCCCGAATACAAGGACTCTGGCGTGCCGTGGTTGGGCGAGATTCCCGCGCATTGGATGATACTTCCTCACCGTGCGCTTTTCTATGAAGTGAACGAGCGCAATCATCCAGAGGAGTCACTGCTGTCCGTGACGATTGCCCAAGGCGTCATGCCTCAGCAAGCCCTGTTAGCCAATAGTTCCAAGAAGGATTCTTCAAACTTGGACAAGTCCAATTACAAGCTTGTAGAGCCAGGAGACATTGCCTACAACAAGATGCGTGCCTGGCAGGGCGCGTTGGGAGTTTCACAGTATCGGGGGATCGTCAGTCCGGCCTACATCGTCGTTCGTTCGCGGCTCAAGCAAGTTTCGAGATACTATCATTATCTTTTTCGAACTCCCGCGTTTGCCAGCGAGGCAGAACGCTGGTCCTATGGAATAACATCCGACCAGTGGAGCTTGCGATTCGAGGACTTTAAGCGTATCTATGGCGTTTTGCCACCCCTGGAGGAACAAACACAGATCGCCCGCTTCCTCGACCACCTCGACCGCCTCACCCGCCGCTACATCCGCGCGCAGCGCCGTCTGATCGAGCTGCTCACCGAGCAGAAGCAGGCCCTCATCCAGCAGGCCGTCACCCGTGGCCTCGACCCGCACGTCAAGCTCAAGCCCTCCGGCATCGAGTGGCTGGGGGAGATTCCGGAGCATTGGGATGTGCGGCGACTTAAGCGTACAGCGACACTTCACCGTGGTTATGATCTTCCAGACCAGCAAAGAGAGCTCGGATCATACCCAGTGGTGTCTTCCGGGGGAATTATTGGATCACATTCACGGGCCATGGTTAAAGGGCCGGGCGTCGTCACTGGTCGATATGGTTCCACCGGAGCAATCTATTTTATCGAGCCGGATTTTTGGCCTCACAACACGTCATTATACGTTTCTGACTTCAATGGAAACTTTCCACGCTTTATTTATTATCTGCTACATGTAATCTCTATCAATGCTCATTCCGGGAAGTCGGCGGTCCCAGGCGTGGATCGAAAAGACCTCCACGAAATCCGCGTAGCTGTTCCTGGCCTTGAGGAACAAAAAGCGATTGCAACTATGTTGGATGATCGGTTTCGCAGGTTGGATATTGCGATTGGGCAAACAGCACAACAAATCGACCTCACCCGCGAGTACCGCACGCGCCTGACCGCCGACGTGGTCACCGGCCGGCTCGATGTGCGCGGTGTCTCGCTGGAGGTGCTGCTGCCCGACCTGGACGAGGCCGGCGACCTGGGCGACCTCGACGGCATGGAAGAGGATGCGGAATCGGATGGCCTGGACACAGAGGAGATGAACGATGCCGACGACTAACACCAGCGAAAAGGGACTGGAGAGCCTCATCGTGTCTGCCCTGACGGGCAAGCCTGTGTCGGATACGACTGCGCTGGTTATACGCGACGAAGCCGGGGCCTACGGCGGCGCGGGCTATATCCAGGGCGATCCCCACGACTATGATCGCGATTACGCCGTGGACCTGGCCAGGCTACTCGACTTTCTGCGCGCCACGCAGCCAGACACCGTCGAACACCTGGGGCTGGCGAAAGATGGCCCCCGCCGGCAGAAATTCCTCGCCCGCCTGCAGGGCGAGATCGCCAGGCGCGGCGTCATAGACGTCCTGCGCAAGGGCGTTGACCACCTCTCGGCTCACGTGAACCTGTTCTACGGCACACCCACGCCCGGCAATCAGAAGGCGGCGGAACGCTTTGCGGCCAACATTTTCAGCGTTACCCGCCAGTTGCACTACAGCAAAGATGAAACGCAACTCGCGCTGGATCTATGCCTTTTTATCAACGGTTTGCCCATCGCCACCTTTGAACTCAAGAACCGCCTCACCAAGCAGACTGTCGCGGACGCTGCCGAGCAGTACAAGCGAGACCGCGACCCGCGCGAGCTGCTCTTCCAGTTCGGGCGCTGCGTGGTCCACTTTGCCGTGGACGATCAAGAGGTGCAGATGTGCACCCACCTGCAAGGCAAAGCCTCGTGGTTCCTGCCCTTTAACAAAGGCTGGAACGACGGCGCAGGCAACCCGCCCAACCCAATCGGGATCAAGACCGACTATCTGTGGAAGGAGACTCTGACCCGTGAAGGATTGACCGACATCCTGGAGAACTATGCCCAGATCGTGGAGGAAGAGGACAGGCGGACCGGCAAGAAAAAGCGCAAGCAGATCTTTCCGCGCTATCACCAGCTCGACGTGGTACACAGGCTGCTGGCCGACGCCCGGCAGCGGGGCGCGGGCCAGCGCTATCTCGTCCAGCACTCGGCCGGCAGCGGCAAGAGCAACTCAATCGCCTGGCTGGCCCACCAACTCGTCGGGTTGAACAACGTCGCAGGTGACATCTTTGACTCGGTCATCGTCGTCACCGACCGCCGCGTGCTCGACAGGCAGATCCGCGACACCGTCAAGCAGTTCGCCCAGGTCTCGGCCACCGTCGGCCACGCCCAGCACTCGGGCGATCTGCGCAGATACCTGGAAGCGGGCAAAAAGATCATCATTACCACGGTACAAAAGTTCCCCTTTATCCTCGACGAGATCGGCGATGAGCACCGGGGGCGCACATTCGCCATCATCATTGACGAGGCCCACTCCAGCCAGGGCGGGCGCACGGCAGCCAAGATGCACATGGCCCTTTCGGAGCACGGAGAAGAGGTGGCGGAAGAGACCTTTGAGGACAAGATCAACCGCATCATGGAAACCCGCAGGGTGCTGCCCAACGCCAGCTACTTTGCCTTCACTGCCACGCCCAAGAACAAGACCCTGGAGATCTTTGGCGAGCCGTACGAAGCGGAAGGCGAGGTGAAGCACCAGCCTTTCCACAGTTACACGATGAAACAGGCCATCCGGGAAGGCTTTATCGAGGACGTGCTCGCGCACTATACGCCGGTGGCCAGCTATTATCGCCTGCTGAAGACGGTGGCCGACGATCCCGAGTTCGACGTCAAAAAGGCGCAAAAGAAGCTGCGCCACTACGTCGAATCCCACCAGTATGCCGCCCAGCAGAAGGCCGAGATCATCGTGGAGCATTTTCATACCCGCGTCATCGCCCGGCGCCTGATCGGCGGCCAGGCCCGCGCCATGGTCGTCACCAGCGGTATCCGGCGCGCCATCCAGACCTACTTTGCCATTTGCGATGCCCTGAAGGCGCGCAAGAGCCCCTATCGGGCTATCGTCGCCTTTTCCGGCGAGCACGAGTATGGCGGGAAAAAGGTCACCGAGGCCTCGCTCAACGGATTCCCCAGCAGCCAGATTGAGGAGAGGATCCAAGAAGACCCCTACCGCTTTCTCGTCGTCGCCGAAAAGTTCCAGACTGGCTATGACGAGCCGCTGCTCCACACGATGTACGTGGACAAGATCCTCTCTGGCGTCAAGGCCGTACAGACGCTCTCACGCCTCAACCGGGCGCACCCGCAGAAGCACGACACCTTTGTGCTGGATTTCGTGAATGATGCCGATACCATCCAGCGTGCCTTTGAACCCTACTACCGCACCACCATCCTCAGCGCCGAAACCGATCCCAACAAGCTCCACGACCTCAAAGCCAGCATGGACGGCTACCAGGTCTACAACGCAGACCAGATCGAACAACTGGTCGAACTGTACCTCGGCGGTGCAGACCGGGATCAGTTAGACCCCATTCTCGACGCCTGCGTCGCGCTCTACAACGAGCAGCTTGACGAGAACGGGCAGGTGGATTTCAAGGGCAGGGCCAAGGCCTTCGTGCGCACCTACAACTTTCTGGCTTCCATTCTGCCTTACACCAACGCTGAGTGGGAAATGCTCTCGATCTTTTTGAACTTTCTCATTCCCAAGCTGCCCGCGCCCAAGGAGACCGATCTCTCCAAAGGCATCCTCGAAGCCATTGACATGGACAGTTACCGTGCCGAGGTCCAGGCTTCTCTCAGTATCGCGCTTGCCGATCAAGATGCAGAGATCGAGCCGGTGCCTGCTGAGGGTGGCAGCTGGATAGCCGAGCCGGAGCTCGACAAACTCAGCAACATCATCAAGACCTTCAACGACCTCTATGGCGACTATCCCTGGGAGGACAAGGACCGGGTCTCCAGGTTGATCGCCGAAGAGATACCGGCGCAGGTGACCGCCGACAAAGCGTTCCAAAACGCCATGACACATTCAGATCAGCAGAACGCCCGCATCGAGTTCGAAGAGGCATTGAGGCGTGTGATGGTCAGCCTGCTGGCGGATCAGACGGAGCTGTTCAAGCAGTACAGCGACAACGACAGTTTCCGCAAGTGGCTGTCCGATACGATATTCCGGCTCACTTACCAGCCGCCAGCCGGGGCCGGCGCTGAAACGTCTTAATATCTGATTGGGCAGCCAGGGCTACAAGTGGCTCTACGACCGGCGCGAGATGCCCAGCCAGCCCGGGCGCTTCCTGACGGCAGATGATATCGCCCACTACCAGCGCATCGCCGTGACGCTGAAGGAGACAATGCGCCTGGTGGAGTGTATCGACGAGGTAATCGACACACAAGACGGCTGGGTGATTGAGTAGGGGCGGGACAGCTCAGTTTGTTCAGCATCCAGTGTCATTAGGCGAGTTTACCGCACCACCGGAAAGAGCGAATCTGGAGAGCAATATGAAGTCCAAACTCCTGGTGTTAGCACTACTTGGTATGTTATCTCTGCCCTATCCAAGCTGGCGTGAAGATGACTCTGCAGTAGGGAATGGCGGTGATCAAGCTCCTCTCACTCCAATAGTAGTCTCGGAACGCAAAGCCACTGCAGAAGTGATATCGCCGTTTGGAATGAACGCTCACTTGGCATTCCGATTCCATGGCAAGGATGATCCTCCCGATGCCTTGGATACCGCAATTGGACTCCTGACCCAAGGCAGCGTGGCCTGGACGCGCGAAGGATTTTGTTGGGGGTGCAGTGAGCCCAACCCGCATCTATCACAGCCACGTGAATACCGCTGGCAAGTAGACGATTGGTTTGATTATGATTCCAGTATACCAATGGCATCTGAGCAAGGCATCAACATCCTGGGGTTGCTTGGTGCAGGACCCAGAACTGATGTAAACAACGGTCGTGTATATTTGGATGAAGAGTGCAATACGGATGATTCAGCCGCTTCCATTGACGACTGGCTACCGGCCTGGCGTGAGTTTGTACGGACTGTGGTGATTCGTTACAAGGATCATATCCACTACTGGGAGATTCAAAATGAGCCTAACTGGGTATGCTTCTGGCGCGGAGTAGACAGACGTGCTTCATCCTCAAATGCCAGCGATTACGTCAAAGTGCTAAGAGCTGCCTATGAAGAGATTCGCCAAGTAGACCCCCAGGCCCAGGTCGTCCTGGGCGGGTTGTCGCCCGAATTTGACAGAGAGGAAACGGGAAGCGCGGACTACTTCCGCTACCTTGCGCAGATCCATGATGCAGGTGGCTGGCCTTACTTCGATATCCTGGCAATTCACCCTTATCGCGCCCCTCATTTCCCGGAGCAAGTTCTCTCTCGGAGTCGGTTCAACGCAGAAACACTCCAGTACCAGCCTGAGCCAAATCAGTATAACTTCACAGACGAAGTAACTGCCTTTGAACGGTTGATGGCCCATTGGGTTAAGAAACCTATCTGGATCACTGAAATTGGTTGGGCAACGGAAGCGCTCAAGGAGCGGGCCGCACAACGTGGAACGCAACCAGAGATCGTTCAGTCGGATTACCTGATCCGCACCTATATTCAGGCAATAGCCGCCGGTGTTCAGAACGTGATGTGGTATGATTTCCGCGATGATTTGGTCCCGAATAACCTGACAGAAAGCAGTTTTGGCATTGTTCGGCGAGATTTCTCACCCAAGCCAGCCTACTATGGATTCAGTACAATGGCATCCTTGCTGGCAGGTAGTGAGTTCCAGGAGCAAATACGTGGGCAAGATGATCGCAATCGTCCCGGTGATGACGATGTTCATGAGTACCGTTTTGTGAAGCACACTCAGACCGTTATCGTACTGTGGAAGTCCCAAGGGGGAGATGAACCGCGTACGGTGAAGGTTGATAACATTGATGCGCCCACTGTTGAGGTATTTGGGCCTGATTTTGGCCCCACCGCGCTCGAAGGGGGGAGAGTTATCAACACATCGAACGACGCAATATCCCTGGAATTAACTGAACGGCCGCTTTTCATCGTCTTTGATACATCCGCATCTAGCACCAAACTCGACGCACTTTTGGTCGGGCAATCAGGTGTCTCGCTGCTAAAACCTGGCGAGAGCGCTACCATCCACCTTGATGTCCAAAACGCTGGCAACATCGTCTGGACTGCTGGACAAGCGTTCCTCTTGGAGAACATCAACAATGAAACCCTAGGTGCTCAATCATCCTATGCACTGAGGAACGATATACCGCCACTTCAGGTCACACGTTGGGAGATCCCCGTCACGGCTCCAGACGAGCTTGGAGTCTACAAGTCAGAGTGGCAGATGACCTATAGAGGGGCCCCATTTGGTCCTGTGATGCCCTGTCTGGTCGTTGTAATGACTGCGCCGGAAGGGGAGACCAACTTTGACCCCCTTGGGCTGCTGGAGGAATGGTTCAACGATCTGATTGAGCGAATCATTGCCGAAATCAACGAGTTCCTGGAGAATCTGAAAAGGGAACTGGAAGAGTTGGTGCAGCGCGAACTGGAACGATTGTGGCGGGAGTTCTGGGAGAACTTGTTTCGACAACTTTGCGGCGCCAGCGCCATAGCGCCAGCAGTTCTGCTGTTTGGAGTCTGGAGCATCAATCGCAAACGGCGGGGAGGGTAGACACAATGACAAGTCTGATTAAGGCACGTGAGCTTCTCTCAGATGCTCTGCAACTATACTCCGCCGCTGATAGCGAAGCGAAGATAGAGCAAGCCGTGTTGGCCTTGCACACAGGTCTAGAGGAGGCCTTCCGCGCTTACCTCACGAGCGCGGGGTACAGGGAAGCAGATCATATCAACAAGGTCAGTCTTCCTGACCTGGTTGATATGATCGCTGAGTATACGGGCCTGTTCGATGGAGATCCAGGACTTCCCCGTCTACTCACAGCGCTGAACAACACTCGAGTCAAGATCGCTCATCCTCGAGGAGACAAGCCCTCTCCACAGCAGATCGCTAACGATGCGCAGCAACTGGCCAATCTCGCACATCGCTTCTGGCCAGGGTTGTTTGGAGAGCTCTATCCGTATTCTACGGTTGCGCCGCGCCCGGGCTCGGTGCCCAGGATCGAGCAACCGCCTAGATCGCCATCTGTTGGACCTGAGACGCAGCGACCTGCACCTTCGTCAAAGCTGTCTCGGCTTCTGAGGGCATTGTGGAGAGACGAGTTTGAGCCTCGATTCCGGGTCAAGCTGTTTCTCAAGAGGCTGATAGGGGCAGCCATCCTTTTCGTCGTTGCAGGATGGTGCAAGAGTGCTGCGATGAACACGGCCCGCTGGCCAGAACCCGTCAAGTACGGTGGGGTTCTTCTATTTCTTGCGGCCATAGGCCTGTTCTTGTGGGGAATTGTTGTAGTTTGGAGACTTGTTCGACAACTGAGAGTACGAGGTCTCGTCATTCTCCTTGGCGTCAGCGCTATAGCGCTGATCAGCGTATCGGTCCTCACGTCCGAAAGTCCTCTCCCGATCCACCAAGAGGTATTGTCGACTACCAGACGGCTATTGGCTACCGCTAGTCACAAAGCACACGACATCTTCGAGACCCTGGTCGAAGCCCCGGGAGAGTTCCGATTCGCGTACACCGGCCAGCGCCGTCCTCTACAAACGCGCGGTACGGAAGTAGAAGACACCTCGCTCCTGACACCAATTCCAGCCAACTATCCTGTGCAGCTTCAACCCACCGCCGAATCTTCTGCCCTTCCTACGAAGGCCTCTGCCACAGCCCCGGTGGGTACCCCTTCTCCCTCATCAGTGCCGGCCACTCCTATCACCAATCTGCTGCTGCCCAACTGTCCTCACCCACAGGCACGATTGACAGCTCCCAGAGTGAACCAAGTGGTCAAGGAACAGATCCAGGCAGAAGGAACCGCCAGCATCGATAACTTCGACTACTACAAATTCGAGATCCGGCGAGAGGACGCCAACACCGAGGATGATTGGCATTGGATCGGGAGCTTTGAGACGCCCGTCGAAGATGGCACATTGGGTAACTTGAGCCTATCTGGTCTGCCGGAGGGAGTCTACACTCTCCGCCTGACAGTCGTGAACCGAGAGGGAAACTATCCCTTCCCTCCGTGTGAGGTCAGGATACATGTCAAGTATTAGCTCTGGCTGGTGTTAACTCCCATGGCTCTGTGCAAAACAACACGAGATCATATCCGAGCCGTAACAGCTTCGGGAGGAGTCACACTTACTCCCGCCCCTGAGCCCAGTCCCGGTACCGTTGCGCTGTGCGTCAGGCCACCTGCATATCACGCTTGATTTGCCGGAGAGGAACGTGTTCGGAAGCCAACCCGACCCCATTCCGGTAACCAGACCTGGTACATTTTAACCCGACTAATGAGACAAGGCCACGAAAATGGACACACGGAACGGGGTAACCCGGTTATGCTTTTTGTTGACCTTGCCCTTGCCCGCCGGTTAGAACTGGCTCACGCCTGGCGGGGAGTGGAATATGCCCGCGCCCAAGGTACGTTGCATCCTGACGTTCGAATCAGGGTCGAACGAGTGGGAGGGGGATATGCAATCTATGCCGGGGATGGCTCCCCACTCAACCGGGCCGTCGGCCTGGGCCTGTCCGGGCCGGTTACCAGGGCGGACCTCAAGTCCGTCGAGCGGTTCTATGCTGGTTGTGGTGCTCCGCCGCGGGTGGATCTCTGTCCCCTGGCCGATCCATCCCTGCTCCCTATGCTCAAACTGGGTGGCTATCGCCTGGAGCAGTTCTACAGTGTGTTGGTGCGCGCTTTGACTGAGGACGCCGTACCTGCACCTCTGCCGGCGGAGGTACGGATCAGCCAGGCCGGCCCAACCGAAGCGGAACTATGGATCACCACAGTGGCGCAGGGATTTGGCGACCAGGAGATCCCGGCTCAGGAGACACTCGATCTGCTGGCCCCGAATCTCCATAGCGCGAATGGGACCTGCTTTTTTGCCTGGCTGGATGGACAGCCCGCCGGCGGTGGGGCGATCTACATTCACGAGGGGACGGCCGAAGTGGGGAGCACCAGCACCCGCCCAGCCTTTCGGAGGCGGGGCGTTCAGACGGCGCTGCTCCAGGCGCAGTTGGTGGCCGCTCGAGAGCAGGGGTGCGATCTGGCGCTGACCATCACCTCGCCGGGTAGTGATTCACAACGGAATATGGAGCGGGTGGGGTTCCGGTTGGCCTACACCAAGGCGATCCTGGTGGCGCATCTGCCACCATTTCGACAGGAGGGGAGGAGATGAGTGATTTGACCTTTCTCACTGCCCATCAACTGGCAGAAGCGATTCGCGGAGGCCAGGCCTCGGCTACAGAAGTAGTCCGGGCGCATCTCGATGCCATTGCTCGGCACAATCCGGCGCTGAACGCTATCGTCACTCTGGATGAGGAACGAGCCCTACAGCGGGCCACAGAGGCTGACGCTGCGCTGGCACGAGGAGAGGTATGGGGGCCTCTACACGGCGTCCCCATCACGATCAAAGACGCCTATGAAACTGCAGGACTACGTACTACCAGCAGCTTCAAGCCCTTGTCTGATTATGTGCCCAGGCAAGACGCCACGGTCGTCGCTCGTCTGCGTGCTGCAGGAGCGATTATCCTGGGGAAAACGAACATGCCAGAAATGGCAATGGATATTCAGACCAACAGCCCACTCTTTGGGCGCGCTAACAACCCGTGGGATTTGGACCGCACGCCAGGAGGAAGCACCGGCGGCGGTGCTGCGGCAGTGGCGGCAGGATTATCTCCGCTAGAGGTGGGCAGCGATATCGCCGGGTCTCTCCGTATCCCCGCTCACTTCTGTGGCATATTTGGACTCAAACCAACGGAGCACCGTGTACCAGGTACGGGGCACATTCCCGGTCTACCGGGAGAGCCGAAAGGTGTGAGATACCTGGCGGCTTATGGCCCGCTGGCCCGTTCCGTCGAAGATTTGAAACTGTGCCTGGCGCTCATTGCCGGGCCGGATGGCCAGGACTGGGACGTACCGCCAGTTCCACTGGACGATCCGTCACAGCGCACCCTGCGCGAGTACCGTTTCGCCTGGACGGACGATTTCGGTAGCGTGCCTGTGACGTCGGACACTCGCGCAGCCTTGGAGAAACTGGTGGAGACGCTCGCTGAACTAGGGTGTTGCGTTGAGCGCCACAACCCACCAGGGTTTGACTTTGAGGTCGCCTGGCAAACTTATGGGGAGATTTTCGGAACAGGGGTTGGGGTGGGTATGCCTTTTGCCCAACGCATGCTGGGGCACCTGTTGGGGCCTGTCATGTACAGGGATGAACCCGGATACCGCGCCGTGATGCGGGGATGTGGCCTGGATATGCAACGCTACGTGATCGCGTTGTCCCGCCGAGACGCTTTGATCGAGTCAATGGAACGGTTCCTGGCCGAATGGGATGCCTGGCTCTGCCCTGTATCCTCGACGCCCGCGTTCACCCATCGCAAACCTGCTACCAAGGGGCCTGGCCAACCCATCGAAGTTGACGGCCAACCAGTTCCCTACTGGGTGGGTAGCGTGAGCCACACCTCTGTTCTCAATGTGACGGGAAACCCGGTCGTCGTATTGCCGTTGGACCGCTCGAGAGACGGCCTGCCCATTGGCGTTCAAGTCGTGGGAAAGCGCTGGCGCGACATGGGACTCCTTGCGATCGCAGAGCAACTTGAAAAGGTAAGCGGGCCTTTGCAACGTCCACCGGGGTATTGAGAGAGCGAGACTGTATTTCCAAGAAAGAGGTCTAAAAATGCTAGATACATTCTTCCGCGTCCTGACAAATCTCTTCTACCTGGTTCCCTTTCAGGTCAGACGGTTCAAGGTCAAGGAACCTGACTCACAAGTCCTGGCCGCCGGTGCTACCAAGGCACGAAAAATTGGAAAGGATTCAAAAGTTCAGTATGAGGCGGGGTGGATCGCTGCACGACGAGGCGCGCTCATTTTGACCCAGGAGAAACTGGTGTGTGGTTCCTGGCAGATTCCATTGTCCACCATCAACAACGCCCTTCTCTTGCGCGTCAGATCTCTGTTTGTCAAAGGCTTGGTACTAAAACTGTCCACCACCGACGGCTGTCATTACCAGTTTGGCCTGCAATACGATCCAGCCTGGGAAACGCAAACAGCCCTAAAGCTAACCATCGAAGAGGGTAAGATCAAGCACTCGGTGTTCAGCATAGCCCTGAGGGTCATCCTCGTCATCTGGTTAATCTGGGTGCTAATTCGGTGGCTCAGTTAAAAGGTATTCACCAGAAGCACGGGCGGCCCAACAAGTCGCTCGATCTGACGGGCTACCGCTCGGCTTTGGGGGGTGGTGGACCTGCAGCGGCTCTGATTGGCAGGGGTCGGTGCGCTGGCCTGCCCACAGCTTAATCTGGTCGTTAGCGCGGACGCTGCGCGCCCGCGCTAACAGCGCCATTGGGCACAAGATGGAAAGGAGACACTTACATGTCAAGGGTTTCTCATGTGATGTTTGCCGCTCTTTTGGTCACGTTACTGGTAGCGTGCTTGGGCAAGACAGCAACGCCAACGCCCGTCGCTCTAGTTCCCACATTAACGAACACGCCCGTGCCGCCGACTCTTACGCCAACACCAACGGCCACACCCACTCCTGTCCCTTCTCTCTCCGGCCGGGT
>Ga0315289_10005302_pt1 | contig 19068 bp, 16 predicted proteins | sample YL17G11_40_MG_FD_203452 | JGI IMG/M metagenome (GOLD analysis project Ga0315289, IMG submission 203452) | Sediment microbial communities from Yellowstone Lake, YNP, Wyoming, USA - YL17G11_40 | ecosystem: Environmental > Aquatic > Freshwater > Lake > Sediment | place: USA: Wyoming | collected...
AAGTCTGCATCAACCCCAAACGGCACCTCTCTCGCGACGAAGTACCTGATAGCATCTACAGCTACTTCCCGTGTCGCCCCCGACTGCTCGGCAAGCTCCTCCGCAAGCTTCGCCGGCGAGATGGCGTTTCCTTTGGACTTGGATATCTTCTCGCCCTCTACCGACCAGAATCCGTGCCCGAAGAGCACTCTGGGCGGCTCCAGCCCGAGGCCCATCAGCATTGCCGGCCAGAAAGTGCAGTGGAACCGGACGAAAATGTCCTTGCCCATGAGCTGCAGGTCGGCAGGCCAGGTGCGTCGGAACTTCTCATCGTCGGAGAGCCAGCCGGCGACGGTAATGTAGTTCAGCAGCGCATCGAACCAGACATAGATAACGTTATCGGGGTCGTCGGGGACAGGGATGCCCCAGCCGCGGTTGGCACGGCTGATCGAGAGGTCCTGCAGGCCCTGCTTGATGAAGCTCACGACCTCGTTCTTGCGAAATTCCGGCTGCAGGCAGCCCGGGCGGGACTCGATCCATTCGAGCAGCCTGTCCTGGTAGGCCGAGAGCCTGAAGTAGTAGGTGTCCTCCTGGACCCAACTGACGGGGCGGCGGCACTCGGCGTTCGGGCAGAGCCCGTCCGTGACCTCGGACTGGCGGAAGAAGGTCTCGTCGGGCACGCAGTACCAGCCTTCGTAGGTGCCTTTGTAGATATCGCCTTTCTCGCTCAGCCGGCGGAATGCCTCCTGGACGACCCGGATATGCCTGGGCTCGGTCGTGCGGATGAAATCGTCGTAGGAAACATCGAGTTCGCGCCAGACCTGCTCGAACTGGGGAGCGACCCGGTCCGCAAAGACTTTCGGGTCAACACCTTCCGCCGCCGCGGCCTCCGCCACCTTGATCGCATTCTCATCGGTCCCTGTTGCAAACAGAACCTGGTGTCCCATGAGCCGCTGGAACCGCGCAACGATGTCGGCCATGAGCGTAGTGTAAGCGTTCCCGATGTGGGGGACGTCGTTCACGTAGTATATCGGCGTAGTAACGTAGAAAACCTTCTCCACCACAGTAGGACTCCCGACAAAAAAGCCATTAGCTATTAGCTCTTAGCCGTTAGCCAGAAGCTAACAGCAAGAAGCTAAAGGCTAACAGCCAATAGCCACTTATCACTTGCACGTCGCGCAGTTCGAGCTCGTGCAGCCCGCGCAACTGCTCCCAGACGACCCGGATTCACCCGACGAACTGCGTCCGGCAAAAAACGCCGAAAAAAGCCGCCGCCCCGTCCCGCCGCAGTTTGGGCACGCGGCCCCATTGCCCTCGCCCATCCTGCACAGCTTCTCAAACTTCCTGTCGCACCTGTCGCATTTGAACTCGTAGATTGGCATGTCGGTAACTGCAAAGCGCAAAGTGCAAAGTGCAAAGTCTAAAGTGTAAAGTGTAAAGCACCCAACGGGCGGGTCCACCAAGCCACCCTGAGCTTGTCGAAGGGTGGGACCCGCGCAGCTCGCCAATCCGCATCCTTCGACAGGCTCAGGATGCCTGAGTCAGGCTGCCCGCCTGCCTCATTTTGCATTGCGCACTTTTCATTCTGCATTTTTCATTGTCCTGAAGCGAGCGGCTTGCAGTTCGACTCCTTCATCGGGCAGCCGATGCCGTGCCGCCGGCAGCAGCCGGCCAGATTCAGCTCGTGCGCCGGCACGACTATCGTCACCGGCCCCTCGATCTCTACGCTCAGCATACCCGTGATGACGTTAACATCCACGACCTTGCCATTGCCACGCTCCGTCGCCACCAGTGCGCCGACCGCTGGCAGGCGCTCCCTGGCCTCCTTGTAAACGTCATGCTCGTAGCGCAGGCAGCACATCAGCTTGCCACAGACCCCGGAGAACTTAGCCGGGTTCAGGAAGAGGCTCTGATCCTTCGCCATCTTCATCGAGACCGGCTGGAAGCTCGCAAGAAAGTTCGTGCAGCACAGCTCTCGCCCGCACGTTCCGTAGCCCCCGATCAGCTTTGCCTCGTCCCTCACACCGATCTGGTGGAGCTGGACTTTAGTCTTCAGCTTCCCGGCAAGATCCTTGACAAGCTCCCGGAAGTCAACGCGCCCCTCCGACGAAAAGGAGAAGGTCATCTGGCCGCCGTCGAAGCTGCACTCCGCATCTATCAGCTTCATCGGGAGCCGGTGCTCCGCAATCTTGCGCTGGCAGACCTCCATAGCGTGCTTCTCATTCTCACGGTTCGAGGCCGCCTGTTCGAGGTCGTTGCCGGTCGCGATCCGGAGGATCTTTTTGAGCGGCGCGACAAGCTCCTCCTCGGAAACTTCCCGCGTCCCTGTCATCACCTCGCCGAACTCGACGCCACGCGCCGTCTCGGCGATAACGAAATCTCCTTCACGAGGCGTAAGCTCTCCGGGATCGAAGTAATAGACTTTCCCCACCTTTCTGAAGCTTACGCCGACAACTAGCGGCATGTGAATATCGTCCTGCCCTTCCTGGCTGATTCTCCCAAGCTCATTGTACCATGCATGTGCAATCACGGGCAAGCTCGCGAGCACCTGGTTAGCGACGGTTGATGGGATGGCTCTTGTGGGCAGACACTTCGGGGGAACCGGTAAGGATCATTACGGCGTGGTAAGCGGACGCTAGTCAACCAGCAGGCGGCCCAGGTTGCCACTTACTCGCTTGAAGCGCATGGCAACGACATACCCGGCGTCGGACTGGTTCGAGCGGAGGACTTCACCTACAGCAGTAATCGGCCCAAACGAGCCGGCAGCCTCGGTTTCGAGGTAAACGAGGTCGCCCGGCGCGAGCTGGTCCAGGGCCACCATCTTGATACCGCCCGCGCTGACGTCACAGGATCGTCCAGAGGCCAGCGCGTCGGGGCGCGCGTTCTCGTCGGGGATTCTGCCGTAGCGCACGCCTACCTCAGCACTGAGTCGCGGAGACTGGCGTCTTTGGGTGCGGTAGATGACTCCGGGCTTATCGAGCACGATGAGCGGCACCTGGGTGGACCGAACGGCGAGAACATAGCTGTTAAAGCTGTAGTAGGCGTCATTCGCGGCGAGGCCGACGCGGACAGGAGTGCGGGGCGAGACATCTATGACGCAGCCATCAGAGGTAGGCGCCAGCAGCGAGAGTGTGTGCTCGTCCTTGTGCTCGATCCGGCTTGGGAAGACGCCGCATATCCTGCCGTTCAGGATCTCCAGTGTCACAGGCTGGTTCTTCGTGAACAGCACAGTGCTATCAGCCGAGCGTTTGTTCTGGCGCCTGGCTGAGCCAGCAGAGGTGGTCTTGACGAGGTCCACGAGGCTGTCGAGGTCGAAGGGCTTGTTGACGTATGCGCAAACGCCCTGGCTTCTGGCCCTTTCCAGAGCTTCAGAGCTCTCGCACGCTGTCATCACAATGATTGGAAGGTCGCCATCAAGGCTGCGGATTTCCTCCAGGGCGGAGAGGCCATCCATCTTAGGCAGTATCAGATCGAGCAGGACCACGTCGAAATTGGCTTCGCGCACCTTATCAATGGCCTGCTGCCCATCATGGACCGCTACCACGCTGAAGCCATTCTTGGCCAGTTTGGCCCCGAGTATACGACAGAGGTTGACCTCGTCGTCAACTACCAGTACACTGCCCTTGCTAAGCATTATGAAGCAGCCTCCACCCTCAGACAGTTGCAGTAGATCACTAGTCCTCCACTGGCGAGGCCGTTTCGCCCATCCGTGTTGCGAAGCCCGGCCGCGCCAGAACAACGCGACTATAGGAAAACTGCTATGTTAAGCGACCTTCTCCTATGGGTTGCTACTGCACAAAGTATGCCATTCACACTTACCAGTCGGAGACCTGCTGTAAAAATTGCCGGGTTGCTCCCTGGAACAAGCCGCTCCGGGAATTCGACTACTAATTAGCGGGAGGTGGCCTGAGCGCCTACTCGCTCGTTCGGCGCCCTATTGGAGCTATCAGATGATCCTGATCGGAACGTCCGGATTCAGCTACGACGATTGGAAGGGGTTCTTCTATCCAGAAGACCTGGACAAGCGCGACATGCTGGCCTACTACGCCTCGCAATTCCCCGCGGTCGAGGTCAACTCGACCTACTACACCATCCCAGGCCCCGGCGCGTTCTACGGGATGGCCCGCAAGACGCCTCCAGATTTCAAGTTCACGGTCAAAGTACACAAGGATATGACTCATGCAGAGGAGACGGACCGGGGCGTCTTCCGCACCTTCGCGAAGTCAATTCATCCTCTTGTTGAGCAGGGGAAGCTTGGATGCGTCCTGGCGCAGTACCCGTGGGGGTTCAAGCCGTCGGAAGCGGCGCATGGTCGGCTTCGGGAGCTGCGGGACGAGTTGGCCGACGCTCCGACCGTAGTGGAGTTTCGGAATGCCGCCTGGGTGACGCCTCAGACATTCGAGCTGCTGCGAGAGCTCCACCTCGGCTTTTGCTGTGTTGACGAGCCGAACCTTCGGGGTTTAGTGCCGGCTGTAGCGGCCGCGACTTCTCCTGTGGGCTACGTTCGCTTCCACGGGCGGAATGCAGCGCGGTGGTGGAACCACGAGCATGCGTGGGAGCGCTACGACTATCTCTACACAGAGGAGGAGCTCTCTCAGTGGGTGCCTAAGGTCCAGTCGCTCGCGGCGAAAACCGACGTCACCTACCTGTTCTTCAACAACCACTACCAGGGCAAGTCCGCACAGAACGCAAAGATGTTTGCCAAGATGCTGTCGCTGCCATATCCAGAGGCCGGGCCGGCGCAGAGCGCGCTGTTCGACGCCGGCTAGCCGGCTCCGGATAGAGTGGTACTGTGCATCTCCACCCACCTCGTTCCCCCCTTGCCAAGGGGGGAGGCAAGGGGGGTTGGGTGGATTAGCTGGAGTCGTTTCGGGTATAATGCTGAGGTGGACAGTCCACAGAGGAGGCAGGCGCTATGCAGGATATCCCGGACAACCCCGATGCCGTCATTGACACGGCGATAGCAAATGAAATCGAGGGCCACAAGATTCTCCTGCGAGGCAAGGAAACAGCGAACGAACCTCTGGCCCGAGCCACGTTCGAATTCCTGGCCAACGAGGAGCTGAAGCACATTCGGATCATCAAGGAGTACTCCGAGTCCATTGCCGGGGTGAGAGCGTGGGATCCGTCGAGCCTCGAGGAGACGACGCTGTCTGACGCCGGGTCGAGCATCCACGGCATATTCGAGCGGTTTGCGGCGCAGTTCGAGGCAGCCGGCACTGCGGAGGATGAACGGCTTGAAGTCTATCGGGTGGCGATGGACATGGAGCGCCGCGGCTTCGATTTCTACTCCCGCGCTGCCGACAAGGCTTCCGACGAGCGCGCACGGACTCTCTACCGGTTCCTTGCCGGCGAGGAGCAGAGGCACTTCCGGATCATCCAGGACACGCACGACTTCCTAGAGCAGCCGGACGCGCTCCTCGCCATGGAAGAGCGCTGGATGCAGACGTAGATAGGTCGCTCGCAGCTTGTGCTATAATCCTTACCAATGATCGTAAGGGGAAGGGGGTAGAAGACGATGCCTGAAACGCTATCGGCTTACCTGAAATCAACTGCGTCGTGGGCGCCCACCGCAATCCGCCTCGTGCTCGGAATCATCTTCATGGCCCACGGCGCCCAGAAGCTCTTCGGCGCGTTCGGAGGCCCAGGGATGGCCGGGACCGTAGGCTTCTTCGCGGGGATTGGCATCAAGCCTGCCCTGTTCTGGGCCTGGGTCGTGGCGCTGGCGGAGTTCTTTGGCGGACTGGGAATCCTGCTTGGCCTGCTGACCGGAGTCGCAAGCGCTGTCATTATCGTTAACATGCTCGTCGCCATCGCTCTTGTCCACGGGAAAAAGGGCTTTTTTGCCATGGCGGGAGGCTTCGAGTACAACCTTTCGCTCATCGTGATGGCGCTCTCACTCATCCTTTCGGGGCCGGGGCGGCTCTCGCTCGACCGGCTCATCCGCTGGCCGTTTTGAAAGCAGTCAGCCCTCAGCCATCAGCGGTCAACCCGCCGCGCACCGGATGCCTCAGGACCGCCTGCGCCGCCCTGGCGGGCGCTGTGGTGGCGGCAGCGTTGGGCTACGGGCTGAGTGCGGCCTTCTCTGCGCTTGGGCTTGCGCTGGTCGCGCCAGCGGCGGACGCCCGGTCGTCCACGGCCCTGTCCGCAGCGCGCGCCGGCCTGAACTTCTACGCCATCCACCACGTTCGGATCGTCGGTCACGGCCTCCCTGGCGACCCGACCGGTACCTATGTGAGCATCCTCTGGCCCATCACAATCTGGGCCATTCTTCCGGCTGCGGCGCTGATGCTCGGCGGATTCGTGAGCGGGAGGCTATCCGGGGCGCGGGGACCCGCCAGGTTCTCAGCGGGTGCGTGGCTGGCCCTGCCGTACGTCGTGCTGCTTCTGGCCGGCAGGTGGCTCGTTTCCGTGCCGAGCGCTGCCGTCGCGCTCCCCGAGATCCCGCTTCGCGGCACCGCGTTCGAACTGCTGCCCGGAGTGCTCTCCCCAGCGGCTGGGGGCACCATTTTCCACGGCCTCCTGCTCGGCATCATCTTCGGCGGGCTGGGCGCTATCGGCGGATTCGGAGCAATCTGGCGCGGGCTTGCGCGGCCGGACGGATTCTGGCCGGCCTGGGCGCGGGGGGCGTTCCTCGCGCTGGCCACCGGACTGGTCCTCTTCTTCTTCCTCCTATCGGCCGTCTTCGCCGTGGGGCTTTCCCACGAGCGGCGTGATCGAGAGGAAATGAAGCCAGTTGAGATAATCCGGATATGGACTACCCTCCTGCCAGCCGGGGTTGGCGCAGCCGACTATCTGGCGCACGGGGTCACGCTGCGCGGCGACATTGTGACTCGGACGAGCATTGCCGGGACCAGGCCCGTGGTGCAGACCTACCGGGCTGGGCTTATCACAGGAGCCCTGGCGGAGGGCAAAACGCAGCGCCTCCCCCGATGGGTCTTTCTGGCTTCGCTCGTGGCGGCGGTCGCGCTCGTTCTTGGCGGGTTCGTCGCAGCGAGGACCAATCCGAGGCCCACTCCCCAGCTCGCGCTCGCAGGCCGGCTCGCAGGCATGTATGCTCTTCTCCTGACTGCGCTCGTGCCGTTCTTCACGCTCGCCCTCAGGACGGCGATCACGGCCGGGGGAACAAAAACCTGGACTACGATGACCCTCGGCCCATCGGCGGCTCAAGCCTTCGCCTTCGGACTGGTCTTCGGCTTTGTGTTCGCACTTATCGGAGTGAGCATATACCGCCAAAATGCGCGTGCGTAACCTCACAACCTACCAGGTCGAACCGCTCCTCGAAGCCGCGGTGCCAGACTACGATCACGACGGCCTCACCGTCGAGGTCAAGTACTCCCGTGTCGGATCGAAGCGCTTCGTCTCCGGCACCTACTACCGCCACGCGCCCTCCGCCCCCGATGGTCGCCTCATACGCCTGCGGATCAACCCTGCGAATCGCTATCCAATCGGTATGCCGTTCAAGACCTCCGAGTACTTCAAGCGGCTCGATCGGCGAGGGCGTGTCCTGACTTATCAACGGATTCGCACAGAGAAGATTACCTGCGCCGAGCACCTGCTCGTCGCCATCTTTCTCCACGAGTTCTCGCACTTCCTCGATCACGTCGAAGGCAGGAACGGACGCTACAAGCAGACCAAAGCCGACCGCTTTGCCCTCGAAAGGCTGCAGGAGCTCGGAATAGTCCCGTAGTTAGGGAGATTTGTAGGGGCGGCCGCCGTCGCTGCGCGGAGGCTAAGCGTGCCAGTCCACGTCCGAAACTTCCGGCGCGTGGCTTTCGATGAAAGCCTTCCGCGGCTCGACCTTATCGCCCATCAGCACCGTAAATATCTCGTCGGCCTCCATCGCGTCCTCGAGCATGACCTGGGCGATGGTCCGCTTCTCCGGGTCCATCGTGGTTTCGTGGAGCTGGTCGGGGTTCATCTCCCCGAGACCCTTGAACCGCTGCACGACGACATCCCTCTTCTTCCCGAGCGAGTGCAGGACTTCGTCGCGGTCCTTCTCGGTGCGGCAGTACCACTGGCTGTCCTTGCCGGCACGAATCCTAAAGAGAGGCGGCTGGGCGATATAGACGTGTCCTTGCTCGATCAGCGGCGTCATGTAGCGGAAGAAGAATGTCAAGAGGAGCGTTCGGATGTGGTCGCCGTCAACGTCGGCGTCGGTCATTATGATGATCCTGTCGTAGCGCAGCCTGGAGATATCGAACTTGCCGTTGTCCCTCCCATCACCATTGCCGTTGCCATTTCCGTCGTCCTCGCTCGCGGCGTCGGCGACCGCGCTTTTGGAGATGCCGGTTCCGAGGGCGGTTATGAGGGCCTTGATCTCCGCGTTCTCCAGCGCCTTGTCAATCCGGGTCTTCTCGACGTTCAGGATTTTCCCTCGAAGGGGAAGGATCGCCTGGTAGCGGCGGTCCCTGCCTTGCTTCGCCGAACCGCCGGCAGATTCGCCCTCCACCAGGTATATCTCGCACTTTGAGGGGTCGCGCTCAATACAGTCGGCCAGTGTGCCAGGCAGCGTTGAGTTCTCGAGCGCGTTCTGCCGCTTGATCAGCTCGCTCGCCTTCCTCGCCGCCTCCCGCGCCCTCGCCGCCGTGAGCGCCTTGTCAACTATCCTTTTAGCAACGTGTGGGTTTTCCTCAAGGAACTCCGCCAGCCCCTCGCCCACGATCGAGTTTACCAGCCCCTCCAGTTCGGCGTTCGTCAGTCGGATCTTCGTCTGAGATTCGAATTGCGGGTGCAGCAGCTTGACCGCAATCACTGACGCCATCCCCTCCCGGACGTCGTCCCCGGCCAGGTTCGGGTCCTTCTCCTTCAGCGCCCCCGATTTCCGCGCGTAGGCGTTGATGACCCTGGTCAGCGCCGTCTTGAAGCCCGAGAGGTGGGTGCCGCCCTCCGTAGTGTGGATGTTGTTTGCAAAGGAGAATATGCTCTCCTGGTAGCCGCTGTTATACTGGATTGCTATCTCGACCTCGGTATCGTCTCGCTGGCGGCTGATATAGACCGGCTTGTGCAGCGGGTCTTTGTTCTTGTTTATGTCCTGAACGAAGGCAACGAGCCCGTCCTTGTGATGGAATTCCAGCTTCTCACCGGTGTTCTCGTCCTCGAACGTGAGCCTGACCCGCGGGTTCAGGTAGGAGAGGTCCCTGAGGCGCTGGATGATGATGTCGTGATGATACTCGGTGGCGCCAAAGATCTCTTCATCCGCAAGCCAGGTCTGCTTGGAGCCGGTGCGCTTGCTCTTGCCGATGACCTCAAGGCCGGTGACCGGATTGCCGCGCTCGAATCTCTGGAAGTAGACCTTACCGCCTCTTGAGACCTCGACTTCGAACCACTCGGAAAGGGCGTTCACCGCCGAGACCCCGATTCCGTGGAGTCCTCCGGAGAACTTGTAGCCGCCCTGCTCGAACTTGCCGCCCGCGTGAAGCATCGTCAGCGCCACGGTCACGCCCGGCAGTCCCGTATCTTTGTTGATGTCAACCGGGATGCCGCGCCCGTTGTCAATGACGGTCATAGACTTATCTTTGTGGAAGACGACGTCAATCTCGGTGCAGTGGCCGGCGAGCGCCTCGTCAATGCTGTTGTCCACGACCTCTACGAAGAGGTGATGGAGGCCTTGGGCGCCTGTCCCGCCTATGTACATCGAGGGCCTGCGGCGCACGCCCTCCAGGCCCTTGAGGACCGTTATCTGGTCGGCGTCATACTTGCCGTTGACCTTCTCTGATTCATTGGCCGCCGGCTCGTCCGTTCCCACATTCACGTCTGGCTCTTCAACCGACACTGGCTATGGCTCCTGTCTGGCAGTCCTCAGCCTGCGAACGATCCATGCGGCCAGGTTGAGCCGCGACTGGGAAAGGCGCCACGAGGCCCGTCAGAATTCCGGGTTTGTGACGATTTCCCCGCACCGAAGGCTGCCTATAGACACTGTCATTATAGCACGCCAGGCCGCCTGGCGTCAAGCTTCCGCGCATCGAATTCCTGAGTGTCGGCACGTTTGCCGACCCCACCTGGCCCCGCGCCGCCGCGTGACTGTGAATTGTTCGACGCCACTGTGACATAGACTGGTCGAATACTTTACGGGCCGCGCAGTCCCTGTGATCAGAGACGGGACACGCCGCCCATCCTGTGCCGGACGCCGCTGGCCCCTTCTCCCGCTGCGGGAGAAGGCTGGGATGAGGGGACGTGCCTGTCACCGATGCTTACCGAGCCTCCATTCCCCCGCGGAGGTCTTGAAGAGCCCATTGGAGAAACTCATTCTGAAGGATTGTTGCCTGTCCGGTGTCTAAAGACAATGGGGAGGGATATCGAAATGAAGCAGATGTTAGGACTGGCGATTGTGGTTCTGGGCATCGCGGCTGCAGCTTGCTGCGCCCAGAGCGTGTCCGGGCCGAAGTCGGTGCAGCTCACGGTTTACAACGACAACTTCGCACTGGTGAAGGATGCGCGGGCTGTGACGCTCACCAACGGGATCAACTCTATCGAGGTGGGGGATGTGGCAGCTCGGATAGACCCCACCAGCATTCTGTTCAAGTCGCTGACCGCGCCGAACTCGGTGGCTATCCTCGAGCAGAACTACCAGTACGACCTGATCAACCCCGACAACATCCTGAACAAGTCGGTAGGGCAGCGAGTCACATTCACGAGCTTCGACTCCAACGGTAAACCCTACACTCAGACCGGGATACTGATGAACCCGGCGACGATCTTCCAGCCGGGAGGCCAGGACCCCTACGGCGACTATCGCTACCAGGGCATGGTGCCAAGCGGCGGTATAGTCATAAAGACCGACTCCGGTGAAGTGGTCATGCGGCCGGAGGGGCAGGTATCGGTCGAGAAGATGCCCGATGGGCTGCACCCCAGGCCGACGCTCAACTGGCTGCTCACCTGCGACAAGGCTGGCAGCCAGAAGGCTGAGATCAGCTACATAACCCAGGGAGTCGGTTGGAAGACTGACTACGTCGCCCTGGTCAACAAGGACGATGCGGCTCTGGACCTCGCCGGCTGGGTCACGCTCGACAACAGGAGTGGGGCTACCTATTCTGACGCAAAGCTCACGCTCATGGCGGGAGACGTGAGAACTGTGACCCGGGCACGAGAGGCTTACGCCGCGCACATGCCAGCCGGTGGGCCCGTTCCATCGCTTCCCGCCTCGTTCAAGGAGAAACCCTTCTTCGAATACCACATGTATACGATGCAGCGTCGGACCAACATCCGGGACAACGAAACCAAGCAGCTTTCCCTCCTGGGCGCATCAGACGTGCCGACGAAGAAGGACATGATCTATGACGGCCGCCGCGATTGGTGGCGGAGCTGGTGGTATCCGGGCCGGACTGGAGACCCCGGAGGCGGCTATGACACGTCCAACTACCACAAGGTCAACGTGGTGCTTGAGGTCAAGAACTCCAAGGAAAACCACATGGGCATGCCTCTTCCGAAGGGCAAGGTGCGGGTCTACAAGCTCGACGAGGCCGGCAGCCAGCAGTTCATCGGCGAGGACATGATTGACCACACTCCGAAGGACGAGAAGATCCGCCTCTACATTGGCGACGCCTTCGATGTCGTCGGTGACTACAAGCGCACGAGCTATAAGAAAATCTCCCGCCGCGCCATCCAGGAGACCTTCCAGGTTGACGTTCGCAACCACAAGGACGCGGCTGTCCTGGTCAAGGTCGTGGATCACGTATGGTCGGATTGGAACGTTCTGCAGTCGAGCCACAAGTACAACAAGAAGGACGCGCACACCATCGAGTTCCCGGTCCAAGTCCCCGCCAATAAGGGAGTGAAGGTCACTTACACGATCAGAACGCGGTGGTAGGCGGCTGCTCATGCGGAGCCAGGGCACGAATGAAAACGCTCGTGTCAGATGGCCGCTGGAGGACGCTCACCTAGAGCGGCACGACATCGTCCCAGCTCTGAACCCGAATGAACCTCTGCAGCTCACCGCTTATCATCTTGCAGGATGATACGCCTCGTACTGCCACGTAGCCCCAGCCGGGGTCGGTCGGCTGGCTCGTTTCGACGAAGCATTTCACGCTGACGCCGGAGCCGTCGTCAAGCGTGAACAAGTGCGAAGCGAGGTAGGTGAACCTGCCGAAGGTCGTGACCAACAGGCCTATGTTGTTCAGCCCAGTGCCGTCCTTCACACCCTCTTGCACTCCATCGGGACCGCCGCCCAGGGTTCTGTTGTTCATCCCGACAGGATCAACCGTTCCGGTTCCGTTCTGCGCGGCCCAGTCGGCATCTATGTAACGCTCACGGTCGCTGTTCACCTTGAGAACGCCGGTGACGTTTGCTCTCATCCCATTGCTCAGGGCGTGGCCGGGCTTATCAACGCGGATGCCGAACGATTCGTCGTCGGACTCGAGGTAGAAGATGTCTCCGCCCAGCACGTGAAAATCTGCGCTGACGATTGCATCGAACAGCCAGACCGGCGAGTCGAGACCTAGCTTCCGTAGATCGGCTACAGCAAGGGGCAGAACAGCGATGGTGACGTTGCTCACCGCGCTCAGCCCGTTTCATCGGTTACCCGGAGCGTTACCGTGTGGTTCAGAATCTGCCCTTCCCTCTGACTGTCGCTCAGCGTCGTGCTGATGCTTGGGCCCACGCCCAGCAGGCCATCTACGTCGGAGAACCACTCATACGTGTACGGGGATGTCCCGCCGGTCGCCGAACCCTCAAAGTCTACGGTCTCTCCATACTTCACGGGGGCGCCGTCCATTACGTGACCGCGGTTCCGCCAGCCATGTCCAGGACTATCGTACTGCCCGATGCCCCGAACGAGCCGGCAGTGGCCGTGAGCGTTGCATTCCCACACGGCACCAGCTTCCCGGAGACCTGCTCCTTGATCTCGACCGAGACCCATGCTCCCTTTCCCACGTAAGGGTAATCCGGCGAGACCTTCACTGTAGGGAGGTTCGTGATGACGTTTGTGTATTGCACTACCACACTGCTGCTGCCGCTGCAGGGTCCCTAGATGTAGCTGCCTTGCTGGTACCCGCCGTAGGTGCCAGTCAGGTTGAAAGTGTCTACCAGGTTCTTCGCCGTCCATTTCGTTCGCGCCACCGCGTCCGCGCCCACCGCCGCGGAATCGGCCGTGAACGTGCCGGCGCCCTCAGTGTCGCACGAGAACGACACGCTGCCGCCCGGCACGTTCACATTCTTCTGCTGGAGAGAGTCCCAATACCGCACTGGGCCGAAGGTCACATCAATCTGCCCCCGCGTGTTCACAATTGGGGGTGCGAGCGCGAGCGCGCCTGTGGTCGGCCGGTTCGGCTCCAACACGTGTATCTCGGCGCTCCCGCTTGTGCTGGAGTAGTCATATCCGCTGTAGCTCCACGCATCGAACGTAACCTCAACGGTGTAAGTGCCGGTCGAGTCAGCGGGCGCGGTCCACTCGTTGCAGGCCTCACCGTCCACCAGGCTGCACCAGGAGCAGCGGAACGTGCCCCCGTCCGGAGCGTTCCAATGCACCGTCCCCATTCCGGGAACCAGATTGTCGTAAGAGTCCTTCACGACGACGGACACGTTAGTCTTGCCATTCTTCGCAATAGGCTCCGGGTCAACAGTGATCGTCATGTTGGTGGACAAAGGAGACCGGGTTCCGAAGACCTTGAAGTTGCAGTCCATAGGGTAGGAGTTAGTCCAGGTTGTGCCGTTGTCGTAGCTCGGCATGCAGTCGTCCCCGGTACCGTAGCCGGACGTGCCTGCAGGCCAATGGATTTGGGCCTGACCGCTACCTCCGCCGTAGCCGCTGTTCTTGAGCACGATCCACCACCGGTTTGGCCCGGATGCAGGCGGGTCGAGAGAGACGGAGGGGCTCAAGTTGAAGGAAATCCACTTCGCCCCTTCCAGCCATCCGTGAGGGACGTCGGTGATCGGCAGTGACACGGTGGCAACTGATGTCGGGGAAGGCCGTCCGTAGTTGCTCGGGTCCGCCCGGCGCAGCTCCATAACGGCCGAGCCGGTGTCCCCAGGCTCATTTCGGCTCAAGAGAAGCTGGATCTCAGTAGCTGTCGCGCCTCCTATTAACTCGAACCCCTGGGCCGTGGTGTGCTCAGAATCGGCAAAACCAGAATACACCGACGTGCCCTGGTAATCCGCGATGCTCTCCGCTCCGCCGGGAGCAGCGCCCAGGCAGGTCACCACCAACGCAAGGCAGATCACTGCTGCTCCAGATCTCATCTCCAACTACCTCCCACAATACACAAGCCCACACTCGACCGGTCGTCAGACGGCCTGCGGCTGCGAGCTACGGGTTCCACCACGGGATCGGGATGCGCAGCACCCGGTACAGCCAACCCTCTTCCTCCCACTCCCACCAGCCGCACGAGCTTATGCCCGTCAGGGTAACCCATTCGCCCCCCTCAAGCTCGGGCCTGTTCCAATCGTCAACCGCGACCCAGTCCCCCTCCGAGGACGCAGACCCGTCGTCAATGTAGTAGATCCCCGTATCATAATCAACCCATAGAACCCGGCCAGCAGTGCGGACAAGCAGGCCGATGTTGTTCAGGCCGCTTGCGCCCCAGATTCCTTTCTGCCCCGCGAAGGTGTCCCCATTCCAGAAGAAGTCGCCGCCGCCGAGCGTTCTGTCGTTCATGCCGACCGGCTTGGGTTCGTCGTAGCCCACCGGGACGAGGGTCGCGTTGGCGATGCACTTCTCATAGTCGTCGGTCATGCCCATTACTCCGCCCAGATCCACTATTGATCCAGGCAGGCACCACTCCTGCCACACGAGCGGGTAGACCCTGACGCCAGCGGCTCTGTCCTGGTCTTCGACGTATATGTAATCAAAAACGTAGCTCTCGCCGTCCCAGTGCCAGAAGAAGGCCGTTACGATCTTCGCGTCCAGTCCGACGGAGGGAGACCCTCCAAGCAGAGGGACCTGCTTTGCCGCCCCGACCGTGACGGGGCCATTCTGGACTACGGTGATCCCGTACCAGTCATATGACCAGCCGCTTTCGTTTCCGGCGTTGTCGAAGGCACAGACGCTGCAGAAGTAGGCGGTCCCGTACTGGCCGGTGATCGTCTTGCTGGGCGTGGCCCCGACGTCGCCATCGAACACGTCACTCTGCCACTGGGCTGATCCTATGTGGCAGTGATAGCGGGCGAGGCCGCTCAGGTTGTCCGTGCTCGGGGTCCAGTTGAACGTGACCGAAGTGTTGGTCGTGTAGGCCGTGCCGGCTGAAGGGGTTCCGGGCTGCGATGGCGGTGTGGCATCGTAGGTCGTGCTGCAGTCGCCGTCGCCGGAGGCATCCGGCGACCTGTTGGCTGCGTTGTCCTCCGCCACCAGGTCGAAGTAGTAGAGGGCGTCGCCGCTCACACCAAGGAAGTTGAACGAGCCAGAGCCGCCGGTCTGCGTCAGGCCGGAGTTGGTCCACGCGCCTCCGGCTCCCTTCTTATACCACAGCTCCACCTTCTTCAACCCGCTCGGCCCCACATCGAAGGCCCCCGAATACGTGACCACAATCGGGGTAGCTCGCGCGTACTGCGGCGACGATGCCGTTCCGGGATGCGGCGCATTCGGGTCCGTAGTGCCAGTCAGAGTCCAGGTCCCGGTGCCGAATATGCGCTTGATGACAAGATATGCTGTCAGCGGCCTGGGAGGGAGGTAGTCAATGGACTCGTCAAGGCCAACGCCAGCGTTAGTGCTGGAGGCCAGGATGACCGGGTTGCCGTTCGAGCCAGGGGTGCCGGAGTAGATGTAAAGGTCGAAGTCGCCAGTGGCGGGGACATCTAGAGACAGCGTGACGCGGTAACCCGTGCCCAGCGCCAGCTTCCGGCCCCAGGCCCGCCGGTCGAAGCGGCCGCCCGCCGTAGAGTCAGATAGCTGCCCGGCATAGTACCGCTGGAAAGCCGCCTCGATCGCCGCGTCCAGGTTCATCAGCCCGTAGCCTTCGAAAAGGTCTTTCGGCGTCAGCGCGCGTCCCAGCGTGGGATCTGTGCCCGAACTTGCGCCCGACCCGACCTCGCGGGCTGCGTTCGACTCCGTCGCCGTCGCACAAAGGATCGCCTTGATCAGCAGCGGATAGTTTGACGTGTACCAGTCCCAGTCGTTCGACAGGCCCAGCGCCTGCACCATCAAGAGACACGACCCGGCGACCATAGGCGAAGCCATCGAGGTGCCCATCATATTGGCGTAGTCATTGATGACATACTCGCTGATCTGCCCATACGCCTCGCCGTCGTTGGAATCAACCGACAGAATGTACGAGTAGTATTTGGACCCGCCAGGCGCCATCAGGTCGGGCTTGGAGTCCTCATCTGTCCCCGGCGAAAGAAAGCCACTGCTCGTGTAATCGGTCAGCTCGTCTATGTCGTTGCTGGCCGCGACCGTTATAGCCAGCGCCGCGCGTCCCGGATCGGCCACCTCGTGCGTGCTGCCGGTCCCCGGGCCAGCGTTGCCAGCCGAGATCACCATCACTATGCCGTTGTTCACGGCTGTATTCACCTTTGCCCGCAGGGTCGGGTCCGTGCTCGGGTTGCCGTATTGATCCTCCACGCCTATGCTCATGTTGGCGACCTTGATCTTATGTGTGATGCGCTGGACCACCGCATCGTCCACGCCTTCCTGCAGATCCAGAAGCGGTCCCTTGCCATCAGCCCCAAGGACCCTTATCCCAGCCCAGTTGTGGCCCTTGAGGACCCCCTGGAACTTGGCGCGCCCGTCGCCGACTGCAGGATAGTTGGTCACGGTGTTCATGATCGCGTAGGAGGTTATGTTTCCTGAGCCGTTCTGGACCAATTCTGTAGTGTACTGTCTCGTCGAGGATGGCGAGAACGTGTTGCTAATGGACAACGGGCTCGCGCCCGTCGCGGAGTTGGCGAGCCAGGTATAACCTCCTGTGGAGCCGTCGTTGCGCCAGTCCTGATGAAGCGAAGTGTTGCCGCCAAGCCAGCCTGCTGTGCTCGAAAACGTCGTGCTCGATGCGTTTATGTGTATTGGCGAGATCCAAAACCAGTTCGACGGCAGGGTGGACATATTGCCGCTGTCGGTGTAATACAGCGTCCCCACATCCGATCCTCCTCCCATCACGCCTTTGCCGACGGCGATGCCTGTCACGTGGCTCCCGTGCCCGCACGGGTCTTCCGGGTTGGCCTTGTTGGCTGCTGTCCAGTCCTTCCAGTACTCCTTGTAGCCGGAAAGGTCCGTGTGGGCGTCGTCCACGCCGCTGTCTATGACGGCGATGACGTCGTTGACGTTTCCCAAGAACCCAAACAGGCTTCCGGCGAAGCCCGGCACCCAGACCGGGCGGACGCGCGCGCATCGTGTGGCTTCGTCGAGGTCTGCCTTGACCACCCGGTCTCCGAGCGCGGCCACGAATGAGTCGCCCATCAACGCCGGCAGTGACTCAAGTGCCTGAAGCGGTAAGTTCGCATTCCAGCCGTAGCTCACGGCCCGGTAGATGTACTCGATCTGCCCGCCGAGCGCCAGGAAGTCGTCAATCTGCTTCTGGGTGATCTGCTTCGAGAAAAGCAGTTCGACGCGCACCCTTTCGTCCAGGCTGGCCGCGATAGCCACTCGCCTGGCCGTGTTCTTCTCGGCGGCAAGCGCCGCCCTGGCGCTGGCGATTCGTGCCTGAAGCTTGTCGTCTATGCCGTTCCCGTCTGCGTCGCGCTCGACCGGGCGAACGATCAGCGGCGGGACGGCGGGCTCGGGCGGCGGCGCAAGGGCCGTCTCTAGGTGCCCAGGCCCCACAACCGCGGCTCCTGAGCTCTGCAGAGTGTTGCCTGCGGCGACGCCGTGGCCACCGCGCGCCGACATTACAGGACTTGCCAGGACCAGCAGCCCTGCCGTGACTCCGATCAGCAAATACCTTCCCTTCATCTTCGTCCTCTCCTTTTCAGTGTCCAGAAATCAGCACACCCACATCTACATGTTCGGCTGCCGCTATCACCCGCTTCATTAATAGCCCAAAGATGTGTGCCTGTCAAGTTGTAATGCCGTGAAGTGTGACGTGGGCGCACCTGTGCTTGACTCCGCTGCCCGCCGCCGAGTGATAGCGAATGGGTTATCTGCTACGGCCAGCCGCGCATCTTCTCGGCCATCGCGCTCTTGCGCACGTACCATTCGTTCGTGATGTCGTACGGCGGGTGCTTCGGGTACCTGTCTGGCACGTGGGAGCGGACGTGGCCGTCGCAGTAGAGGTAGTTGTTCTTGTCTGTGTGCCAGGGGAGCCACGAGTTCAGGGTGTGAAGACAAGGCTGCTCTTGCGTAAACCAGCCGCGCACACAAGTCCAGTCCCCACACCGGTAGATGTATTCGATACCAGCCGGCCACGGCGGAGCTAGAGTTACGGGCATGCCCTCGTAGAGCAGGATAGTCCGCCTGGGATCCTCGATTGCACCCTCGGGACAGCCCTGGAAGAACCCGATGCAGAGGGGATAGGGAGCGTCGGGCGGGTTGCGAAGGTAGGAGTTCATCGAGTAGGTGCGGGCCGGGTAAGCGCCCTGCCACTCCGTCAGTTCAGGGCAACACCACACCGTACCCAATCCGCCATTGTCGCCAACGTACCGGACCAGTCCTCCGCTGCCGGACTGGGACCAGTAGTTCCAGTCGCCGCGCATTCCGCCCGGCGCGGGATAGACGCCATTCCAATCGTTGGTGTAGAGATGGAAGGCACGTCCGAGCTGCTGCAGGTTCGAGGCGCACTGGGTTCTCCTGCTGCCCGCTTTCGCACGGCCGAGGATCGGCAGCAGTATACCCGCGAGGATGCCTATCACTGCCACCGCCACCAGCAGCTCGACTAGCGTGATGCCCGAACGCGGCCGTCTTGACCAACGCAAAGCCAACCACCCCACTAAGGGTCACGTCAATTTGTGTCAGTCGCTACGCCGCTCAGTCTAAGAGATACCTGCCTGCCTGTCAAGAGGCAGAATTACCCAGCGGCCTTGGTTCTGCGTCAAGACATTGTATCCACTCCAGGGGCCTAAGCGGACAGAGGCGGTGTCCAACAGGATGGGCTGTACGTACCGGATAGCATGGTCAATGTCGGGGGCCTGCTTCTTGAGACAGTCAAACGGTGTTTGGTTTGCCAGGGAAGAATGTTCTCGAACGTTGTTGTAGTAGTAGATGTATCCCATGGCTTCGTCCAGCAG